>Ga0180007_10000292_pt1 | contig 89130 bp, 70 predicted proteins | sample MM_PC_MetaG_FD_121122 | JGI IMG/M metagenome (GOLD analysis project Ga0180007, IMG submission 121122) | Groundwater microbial communities from the Aspo Hard Rock Laboratory (HRL) deep subsurface site, Sweden - MM_PC_MetaG | ecosystem: Environmental > Aquatic > Deep subsurface > Groundwater...
CTGATTTCGCGTACGTGTCCGCCTTTGACTTCGACGTTGGCAACGCCGGAGATCTGTTGAAAGGCTGGTTTAATCTCGCGATCGGCAATCCGGCGCAGTTCGACCAGATCGTAATCTCCGCCCAGAGCGACATTCAGCACCGGAGTCGCGTTGATGTCAACTTTTGAGACCGTAACCTGTTCTATGTCGCGAGGTAGATTGCGTTTGGCCTGGTCCACCTTGGCGCGCAGATCCACTGCTGCAAGATCCAGGTCAGTGCCAAATTTAAAGTTGATTACAGTTTGTGAGAAGCCTTCAAGTGAATAAGACTCAATTTTATCGACGTTTTCAACTGAGTTAATCTCGTCTTCGAGTTTCTTGGTTACGATGGTTTCAATTTCGGCAGGGTCGACGCCAGGATAGGGCGCCTGTACGAAGGCAATTGGAATATCTATGTTCGGAAAAAGTGCGACGTTGAGAGTCAGAAAGGCGCCAATGCCGATCAGCGCCATTCCCAGCATCAGCATGGTGACAGAAATTGGGCGATTAATTGATGTTCTGGGTATACTCATGTTTTGTGTTTACCTGTATGTGGCTCTTATGGTCTCTGACCATTAGAGCCACGTATCCCACTGTGCTCACTGGGATTTGCTGTGTCAGTGGCAACGCTGCCGTTAGCAGGGCGAACGACAACTTCCATGCCATCTGCAAGTGTGTCTTGTCCGACAGTTACAACTTCGTCGTCAGTGCTGATCTCTTTGGCATAGGTGAAGTTGCCTTCCTGGGCGATTATGTTGATTTTGCGTCGGTAGGACTTGCCGTCTTTAATGGTAAAAACAAAGCTTTCGCCGCGAAAATTGCGAATAGCCTGTGATGGAAAAAGCGGGGCTTCTTCGTAGGTTGCAAGCGTAATCAGTCCTTTTACAAACATGTTGCCCTTGAAGTAAAGATCAGGGTTAGCAACCTTGACTCTGACCTTGAAAGATCTTGAACTGTCAGCGTAGAGGTTGATAAACGATACAATACCTGCGAATTTGTCTTCGACCAGACTTTCCTGACCAATCTTGATCTTGCGAATCTCTGACTCTGGTATTCTAGCATCGACATATACGTGATCGAGGTCGATAACTTTGCCCATGTTCTGGCCGCGTGCCATTGCCTGCCCGATTTCGATCGAGCGGTCTATGAAATATCCGGCGATAGGCGCTCTGATTATACAGCGGTCAAGATCGAGCTTTGCCTTGTCATAGTCTGCCTGCGCCTGTTTCTGAGCGCTTTTTGATTTTATGTAGACTGTTGTTGCCATGTCGAGCGCTTTTTGAGTGATGGCTTTGCGATCGAACAGGGTTTTATTGCGTTCAAGATCTTTTTCGTCTTCGATCAACTGCTGTTTGGTGCGATCTAGAGCTGCTTCTGCCTGGCGCAGAGCGATGGCAAAGCGGATGTCATCTATTTTGCCAAGTGCCTGCCCCTGGGTTACTTTCTGCCCTTCTTCGATCATGATCTGGGCGACCGGACCGGTTACATCGGACGCAGCATAGCTCTCAATTAGAGGCCGGGTTTCGCCGGTAAACAGCAGGCGCTGGTGGATGTTGCCCGTTTTGGGTTTAACAGCGTTTACGTTTATCTGAGCTGTCGCCATAGAGGTTAGAGCGACAAATACTGTTATAAGAGAGGCTATTCTAGGATTCATTTTGTTCCCCCAAGATTGAGCGTCTTCATGAGAAAGTCGAAACTGAGCGGTGACGGGTTTTCGTCAAGTCTGACGATATTGTCGAAATGGTGCACCAGCAGCAGAATGTCGAGGTGCTTTTCGCGTTCATCATAATAGGCCTTGATTGCGGTTTGCGCAGAGTTGGTTAAAAGCCGCTGGGCATCAACGAGTTCAACGATCGAAGAAGCACCTTCCTGATAGCGTGAAAAAACTATGCGCATGTTTTCGAAGCTCTGTTCAGCCATTTTTTCGGCAAAGTTGATGCGGGCAAGTGTGTTGTTATAGTCAGCCACTGCTTTTTCAAGCACGGCCCGTTTGCTGTTGGAAAGGTTTTTGATGCGCAGACTGGCGATTTCTGCAGATTTCTGCGCCAGCCTGACCGAATTTTCGATATCGTTGCCATTATATACCGGCGTAGTCAGCATAAATGTGGTCGTGATATCACGGGTGTTCTTGATTGGCCCCATTTCCTCGCCATGATTGTATGCCCCCTCGAAGCTCAAAGTGGGTAGGTGCGCACTTCTTGCCGACTTCGTTGCCTTTTTCAGAATTTCGAAATCAGTTCTGGCGAGTTTGATGTCATTGTCGATCTCAAACATTGAGTCGAGAAGTGCTTCGTTAGAATAACTGGCTGGAGCAAACTTGAGACTTACCGGCAGCGTCAGTGATGCCAGGTTACAGGATGGAGTGTCGAGTATCGCTGCCATGTCGTAAATCAGGTCGTCAAAGCTGTTTTGTGCCTTGACCATCTCAGTGTTTGAGTTGAGCTGCTCGACTTCGATTCTAAGAACATCATTGTGCAGCACCAGGCCAAGCTCTTCGTTAAGTTTGGCGATTTTCATCAATTCGGCGATCAAAACCAGGTCGGTTTTATGAACTTTGATCAGTTCGTTATCTCTGATCAGCTTAAAATAGATTCTGCCAAGTTCTTTGAGAACATTGATCTCCTGATTGCTTTTGAGAGTCTCTTTAATGCCGATCTTTAGTCTGGCGATTTCCTTTTGAATAGATGGAATTCTGCCAAGCCCGGGGTAGCTCTGAGTTAATCTGAGGGAGTAACTCAGAATTGAGTCGATACTGGAAGGGCTGCTGCTCTGATAAGCGTCTTTAAAGGTGCGGTGCGTCTTGTTGGCTGACAGATTTACGTCGGGAATCAGCGCGTTGTATGCCTTCTTTTCTTCGATAAAGCTTTGCTCGATTTCAAGGTCTGAAATCTGCAGGCTGAGGTTTCTTTCACGAGCCTGTTTAACCAGGTCAGCAAGTGTGCCGGCCTGCGCGGCTGTGCCGGCAAAAAGGCTGCAGATAAGGATCAAGGCCCCGGTGAGCACTGCGGGATACGAGGCTCTAATGGCCAAAGGCCATAAGAGCCTCCTAAAGCAATGAATTGCGAGTGATGCGTGTTTTTTCATGATTTGGCCACTCCATATAAAATTATGTCTACAGAATCTTCGAGTTCTTTTGGGCTGAATGGTTTGCCCAGCTTAAAGTCGCGCACCAGATAGAAGTGTGCAACGCCAAGAACCATTCCTACCACGTTTTCGGGGTCAACTTGGCGAACAACGCCTGTTTTTATGGCATTTGTGATGTAGTCGCGCAAAGCATGAATATTAGGCAGCACCTTGTCGAAAGAAGCTCTGCGTGCTTCCAGGTTAAGCCTCTGTTCGCGCTCGAACCTGATCAGGCCGAGGCGCTGGTGTTGTTTAAAGACGCTCAAAAAGGTGTTCAGGCTTGCAGTGAGATATTCTTTAAGCCCCATCGTGCTGCAGCAGTTTTTTTGAATCTCTTTAGAAAGGGTAGTGACAAAAACATTTTCGAGTTCTTCCAGCAGAGAATCCTTGTTGCTGAAATAGCGGTAAAAAGTGCCCTTGCCACATTCTGCCAGGTTGATGATGTCATCTATGGTTGTTTTTTCGAAGCCTTTCTCGAAGAACAGTTCGAGGCCAGCTTCGAGAATGAGTTCTTTTTTGCTTTTCTTTTTGGTCATTAAATAATTCCATATAAAAATAAAGACTGACTAGTCAGTCAGTTTTAGCACTGTCGCCAAAAAAAGTCAAGATTGTTTTGTTGTGTCTCTCCGACCATTACGCAATCCCGACAACTCGGAGGCTCAAAGGAGTTTTACGTTCCATTGCTGCTAAAGGTCATTGTGACGTTGCGGGAAGGGTGACGCAAAAACAGCTGCCTTCTGCTCTTGAATACTCAATTGTGCCATTGATCTGTTTGGCCAGTACATTGACAAGCTGCAGGCCTAGCGACGAGGTGCCGCTAAAATCCGTGTCTGGCGGGTAGCCGACACCGTTATCGGTGACTGTCAGAACAAAAAAATCCTGATTTCTCTTCAAACCGACCTGAATTGTTCCGGCTCTCTCTCCCGGAAAAGCGTGCTTGAAACAGTTGGAGACCAGTTCATTCACGATCAGGCCGCAGGGAATGGCCACATTCAGATCCATGGCAATGTCTGCCATTTCCACTGACAATTTGATATGGGGCTGTTTGTAGGTGGCCGCTATTTCGACAAGGAGGCTTTGCAGATAATGTTTGAAACTTACATGCGTCAAATCGGGGGACTGATAAAGTTCTTTGTGAACCAGGGCCATAGAAAACACTCTGTCGCGGCTTGATTCCAGGATGGCCCGAACCTCAGGGTTGACATTTTTTTTCGCCTGTAGATTCAAAAGGCTGCAGACCACTTGCAGGTTGTTCTTTACCCGGTGATGGATCTCTTTAAGAAGAATTTCCTTTTCTCTTAACGAATTCTGTATCTGAGTTTCCGCCAGTTTGCGTTCTGCTATGTCCCATGCAAGGTTCGCGACCTGTGTTACCAGAGCAGCATCTGAGTCGTGGTAATCACTTTCCTTGTTCGCAAGACCCAGAATGGCAACGAATTTATCGTTTCTAAAGACCGGAACGACAAGTTCACGAATTATCCGGGCATGCCCGGCAGGCAATCCCCTTCGCTGCTGAAGAGAGGGGTAATCGTTATGAATTACGGCCGCACGCAACTTAATGCAATCAGCCCATCTTCCCGCTTTGACAAAGGAATAATGGGTGTCGTATTCTTTAATCTTACAAATTTCTAAAGTACTGGTCGACCAGGCTTGCAGCAAAAGCGTTGATTGGTCTGCGTTTACCAGATGGAAAAAAGAACATTTACTTTGGCAAACCGATTCAATTTCATCCAGGGTTTTTTGAAGAAACTGATCCAGCGGGTATTTGAATGAATGTTCTAAAATCCTTGCCCGAACTTTAAAAACGAGTTCAGCGTTTTCTTTTTCGGTGATGTCACGACCAACCCCCTGATACTCGATCAGGCAGCCGTCAGGCGAATAGATGCCCCGATGGGTCCAGCGTTGAAAGCGCACAGCACCGTCGGGCATGATTACCCGATGCTGAAAGTCGATGATTGGTGTCTCAGGAGTTATCCCTTTGACACGTTTTTTGACTTTGGAGATGTCAGGTTCCGGGATGTGTGGAATGAAGTTTTTTCCTAAAATATCCTGGCTGCGTTTTCCAAAATAGTCCAGATAAGCTTCGTTTACAAACGACAGCCTTCCATCAGGAAGATATCGGCAGATCAATTCGGTCTGATCTTCGATGATGGCAAGATACCGCGCCTCGCTATGTTGCAGAGCGGCTTCTGCCTCTGCCCGGCTGATTAAACATGCCAGAAATCTGTCTACCTCTTTAGCCGGGTTTTTCGATCCCAAAAATTCATCAGGTGGAATATAATTGTAGTTCTTGTAAACTCCGCCACCGTAGATAACGAGCGGATGGGTAGACAGAACATCTTTGATGACTTCGGGAGAAAAGCGATTGTAATTATACTGGCAGACAGCCAGCGCGTCGTTTTCAGGCAAGAAATAGTTCAACTTCGCCTCATATTCCATCAGGCGTTCGACTCCGGGATCACCACCCAGCACCCAGGTCATTTCACCTGTGACTCTTAAAGCAGAAAATCCCATAGCCTTCGCTTCGTCCGTTGCACGCCGTAAAAAGGCGATCATCCGGTCAGGATCGAAATATTCTTCTTTGAGGTAGGTCTCCTGTTTGCTCACAATAGCTAGCTTTCCTGCAACGAGCGCAGCTTTTACATCCAGGCCCGCCGCCAGCATTCCGGTAAAAATTGCTTCAGCGGTATTGTCATCTGCGATATAAACGCACTTTTCTCCACGCTCCAGGCCGGCCTTTATAAAGGGGAACACTGCGGCAAACTGCTCTTCCTGCGTCTTGTAAATCAGACACAGATGATTATGAACGGTAAGTCGGCTGATAGCCAGCTCCAGCTCAGTTTTGCTATCGGTTGGGTTGTTCATCAGAAACGTCGCCGCATTCCTCTTCAAGCTGCTTTTTATAACAGTCAGGGCAAATTCCGTGGCTGAAGACGGCATCTGAATGCTTCGATATGTATGTCTCCAGCTGCTGCCAGCACTCTTTATCATCTCTGATTTTTTTGCAGTAGGAACAGATCGGCAGAAACCCGGTTAATTGCTTTACCTCGGCGCGGGCCTCGGCAAGTTTTCTGGTGAGCTGTTCCTTTTCCCTTTCAGTCTTGTGTTTGTAAAGTGCTATATCAACTGCAATACCCAGTTCTTTCATGCTGAAGGGCTTCACCATATAGCTGTATGGCCTCGTTGTCACCGCTTTTTGCACAGTGACCTCATCAGTGTGCGCCGTTACATATATTACCGGAATATCGTGGGCTTTCAGTATGTATTCAGCAGTTTCCGTACCGTCAAATTTTCCGGGAAGCCGAATGTCCATCAATATCAGGTTCGGTATTGGTGTGTCAGTGTTCTCAATGTTTGCAATTACCTCCTCTCCTGAACTAAAGACATCAGCGACATAACCCAGGTCTTCAAGCTCGACTTTTATTTCCAGAGCGACTATACCCTCGTCTTCTACTATGAAAATTCTCTTTTTTCCCATCGCGGTCCTCCTTATACCTGTATATTGTAGTCGTAAGTTAACGAGGCTTTTAGGAAAGGTGTTTTACCAGGCGAACCTGGTTGCCGGAGCCCAGGTAGGAACATTCGTCAAATTGCAGCCTGGTCAGCATTATTCCGCGCCCATGGGAGGCCAGAAGGTTTTCCGGGTCGTTGGGGTCGGGAATATCATTCCAGGCAAAACCTGGGCCTTGATCGGTGATGAGCCATTCACAGCGTTCTTTGCTCATGTTGAACTCAAGGTTGACGGTGCGATCTTCATATGGTGCAGTGCTGGTGCGGGTTTCAACAAGTTTTAACCAGTCGCCGCTGGCACCTTCCAGCGCTTCAGTTTTTTCATCATAGGTGATTTGCAGATTGCCGTGTTCGATGGCGTTGGCTAACATTTCCACCAGGCCGAGATGAATGCCCAGCCGATCCTGTTCCGGGAGAGCATGTTCAGTCTCGAGCATCAGTCGGTCAACAATTTTGCAAACCAGATCGAGTTGATTGAAAATTTTCATGCCCAGATTTCGCTGATAAATCAGCCCATATACTTCTCGCGTTCTGGTTCGACTCTGCATAACCTGTGCGTATTTGTTCAAGAGAGTGATGATGTCTTTTTCCATGACCGGTTTCACCAGATAATCGTTGGCCTTCAAGCGCAAAGCTTTCAAAGTATACTGCGGAGCATCGAGAGTCGAATTGACTATCACCAGCGCGTTTGAATCCAATTTTCGAATCTTTTCCAACATTTCAAGACCGTCCATATTCGGCATTTGAATGTCGGTAAACACCACGTCTGGTTGAAAAGTTTTGAAGGTTTTCAAACCTTCCAGGCCATCTGGAGCAGAGACAGTTTCGTGGCCCTGCCGTTTTATTATCATTGCCATCAGGCTTCTGGTTGCATCATCATCTTCAACTACAAGTATTTTCATGGACTTTCTCCTTAAGCATCTGCTTTTCTTCGCAGGTTGTTGAACTGGCAAAGGTTACGACAAGATTGGTGCCATCTGTTTCGTTAGATGTGAATGCAATATCTCCCCCAAGAGTTTTGGCCATAAGGCGGGCGGAAAATGTACCCAAACCAGTACCGCCTTCCTTGCCGTGTGTGGAATATTTTTCGAAAAAGCGGTGCTGAATTTGCGAGGGAATGCACCCCATATTTTTTATGGAAATCGAAAGTTGCGGCGAAGCAGAAAAAGCGACCGTGATTTCCTTCCCTTCCGGTGATGCCTCAATAGCGTTTTTTATCAAATTAGAAAAAATTGAGAAAAACAGGTGTTCTTCGCCCAATACTTCGACCACATCATTCTGGCTTACTGGTTGTTGTTCAAGCAACATTTTGCACGCAATTTTTTTGTTAGCTGCTGAAGATTTAAGTGTTGCGAAAACCTCACTAACGATCTTTACCAGATTTACCCTTGCCATCTCTGGTTGATAAGTTCCCCGTTCCATTTTGTAAAGGTCAAGTGATCTGTGGATCATTTCCATCAGGCGATGAGCAGACAGAGACAAGAAGCCCAGTAATTCAATCTGATCTGGTGTCAGGTTTTTTTCTGCCATCAACATTTCAGGAATGTTTAAAATGACAGTCATGGGGCCTTTTAAATCGTGCCTGGAGATTTGTTCGACCACTTCACGCAAGTCGAGATTTTCCTGGAGAATCTCGTTTTGTTTTTTTAGTTCACGGTGGGCGGTACATAGACTGAGATGAGTATTAACGCGGGCCTGGACTTCCTCGAACTGGAAGGGTTTGGTCACATAATCAACACCCCCGACGGAAAAGCCACGGACTTTATCGTTGGTATCGTTCAGGGCGCTGATGAAAATCACTGGAATTTCCTTCAACTTCTCATCGGCCTTCAGACGCTCGCAAACCTCGAAGCCGTTCATTTCCGGCATGTTGATGTCCAGCAGAATAAGGTCTGGCGGTTTGCGGCTGGCAGCGGCCAAAGCCAGCCGACCACTTGGAAAAGCTGCCACCTGGTAGCCGGTATCATGAAGCATCTGCTGCAACAAATGCAGGTTGGCGGGAGTATCATCCACTACCATGATAAAGCCTTGATTTTCAAGCATAGAAATCACCTTTCATTTTGTATTCCTTTATCTGTCAGTCTCTGCCATATTTCGGCAAAATCGGATTGAATAGCTGTGGGCGCTCAAGCGATTTAGCCTTTTTTTCCTTCATTTGAAAGCAGAGCAGCAAGAGTTTCGTAATCGAATCGGTTGGCCAGGTCTTGCAGACCTGAAGCAGTGACACTGTCAATTTTGGCCACCCTGATGATCAACTCCGTCAGACCAACCATGTCGCCATCAGCAACAGCTTGCCGCATCGACACCAGAAGGTCGTGCGGAAGAGCGGATACTGTCTCTGGCACAATGGGGGCAGGTTGCGAATGGGTGTGGCTTTGGGCGGGTTTGTCGGCAAAGACGTAGTGCAAATCCAGCAGTTTGCTGATTTCCGCGAAGAGTTCTTCGGGGCGGAACGGTTTTCGCAAAAAGGCATCGGCGCCGACTTTCATCACCTGTTCTTTGTTATCCTCAAAAGCGCTGGCGGTGACCGCGATTATGGGGATTGCCCGGCCGGCATCGGTAGTTCGCAGCCGTTGAATGGCCTCATAGCCGTCCATAACCGGCATACGCATATCCATGAGAACAACGTGCGGCAACCAGGTCTTGAAGATATCAAGAGCCTCGGCACCGTTGGCAGCATCCTGAACTTCGAAACCTACCGGACCAAGCAAACGGACAATCAGCTCGCGATTTTCCGGAATGTCATCCGCAACCAGTACCCGACACGGACCAGTGCCAGGTCGCAGCCCGATAACCTGTTTTGATATCGGGTTTACGCTCTCGGCAACTGATTCGACAGCTTCGAGCAAGACATTAAACCGAAAGCAACTGCCTTTTCCAGGTTGACTCGTGAAGGTGATATCACCAGCCATCAAACGGGCAAAACCACGACTGATAGCCAGGCCAAGACCGGTGCCGCCGACTTTTAACCCGGCGCCAGCCTGCTGGAAGGTGCCAAAAATTTTGGGAATGTCCTCGTCGGCAATTCCCGGACCGGTATCTTCCACTTCGCCGATCAGACGGAAAGGCCCTGTGCCCGTCCAGGGCTGGTCATCGACTGAATCGCTGCGCAGGCGCACAGAGACCCCGCCGGTGACAGTAAACTTGATGGCATTTCCCATCAGGTTAATCAGGATCTGCCGCAATTTGTTCTCGTCGGCAAGCACATGACCTGGCAGATTGTCATCACATTCCATGAGTAACTGCAAACCCTTGCCGGCAGCACGCGAGTTGAACATCATTTTCAGGTCAGCGAGAAGGTTGCGCAAACTGAGAGTCGACAGGTTAAGAGTGGCTTGACCGGCCTCAATCTTGGAAATATCCAGAATATCATCGATCAGAGTCAGCAGGTGGTTACCGCTGCGAATGATGGTCTGAACGTGACCAGCCTGTGTGGCTTTGAGTGCGGGGTCGCGTGCCAAAACTTGAGCGAACCCCAGAATGGCATTCATCGGGGTGCGGATCTCATGACTCATGTTGGAAAGAAATGCGCTCTTGGCCAGGTTGGCCCTGTCTGCGGCCGCTTTCGCTTTTTCCAGTTCGATATTTTTGAGTTTAAGAGTCTCTTCGAACTGTTTGCGTTCGGTAATATCTGCCATGGTGCCGATCACCCGAAAGACCTTATCTTCGCCGTCGGCAAAGGACATACCGCGATCAAGGATGTAGCGGTAGCCATCGTCTTTACGGAGATACCGGTACTCGATTTTGTAAGAGCCAGGAGCCTTTGTCGCCCCGACTATCTGGGGAAGAACTCGTTCCCGGTCATCGGGATGAATGCCAGCCAGCCATTGTTCAAAGGGCAGTTGAAACTCGGCCGGGGAATATTCGAGAACTTCCTCGATCGCCCCGGCGTGTATGGTTTGTCCGGTTAAAACATCCAGTTCATACACGATCTGACCGGTATTCTCAATGACTACCCGGTAACGTTCTTCGGATTCTTTCAACAGGCCCGTTCTTTCGGCGACCAGATGTTCGAGATTTTCCTGGTGAGCCAGAAGCTCTGCTTCCATACGCTTCTGCGCGGTGACGTCCTGGAAGGTGCCATGGAGTTCGACCACTTTGCCGTTGGCATCATGCACCGCCTGACCCAATGCGCGGGCCCAGCCGGTGGTGCCGTCCTGACGGCGATACTCCAGTTCCAGGTCATAGGGCGTTCCAGACCCGACGGCTTGGTCGATTGCGGCTAGCAGGCGATCCCAGCTCGCAGGCATAAACATTTCCTGAAGTTCTTGAAGGATTGGGGGCGGGAGAGCCGGGTCATGCCCCAATATCCGGTGAATTTCTTCCGACCACCAGATCTTGCCGGTGGCGGGATTCAATGTCCAGTTGCCGATATGCGCCAACGCCTGTGCGGATCTCAGATTTTTTTCGCTCTGACAAAGTGCTTCTTCGGCCTGGAGATGGGCCAGACGGGTGCGCTGGGCTTCGATGCCGTAGGCCAGGTCCATGGCCATTTCTTCCAGGATGACCATTTCAGCCGGATCGAAAGCGTTGGTCTGAGCAGAAAGAATGCCGATGACGCCGATGGTTGAGCCTGATGAGATCAGGGGGATAGCGACAAGAGAGGCGACACCAAGATTCTTTGAGAATTCTCTCCAGATATCGCATACCGGTTCAGTGAGCAGGGCGAACGCATTAAAATATTTTTACTCTTTGTTGATGCCGCTGTAAGTGGTGACATTATGCCGTTAACACCTTGAACAGATATGCTTCATCCCATCCGGCATTCAATCTTTTAGATTTGATGCCGTTTTTAATGGATTTTTCTTTTTTAAGTAAATTAAGAGCAATGTGCCTTAGTATTGCAAAATTTTCTGGGGCATTATCTTTCCTTATTCTGCATTTATCCTCTCTAAATGCGACATCTAAGACCCAATGCAATTGGTTTTCGACGTTCCAGTGTTTTCTTACAGCCTTTGCAAAGGCTTTTACATCATCAAGAGAAGTGCAATAGAACCTAGTTTCGGAGGTTTCTTTTCCATCTATTTTTCTGCAGGAATTAACCACTCCCACGGCTTTTATTCCTGGCCATTGTTCAGCTTTTTTGCTCCAGCTTAAATCAGTAATCAGGTGGTAATGCCTAGTTTCTATTCTTCCGTGGCCTTTTTCTGTTGTTTTTATTTTGTTTTGCTGTACAGAGTCAAAGTTGCTTCCAACAGCGTCTTTACAATATTCAATGACTTCCTGATGAAACCCGCTTTGATTTCCTTTGAGTGCTAATACATAGTCTGCGCCCTTATCCATGATTTTGGCGGCATGGTCTTTTTGGCAGCCCATAGCATCCATTGTCACAATACAATCTGTTAAATCAAGCAGTTCAAGAAGCTTTGGAACAGCAGTAATCTCATTTGATTTTTCATCAACCTTGGTTTGAGCTAAGACACAGCCATTACTTGAGCTCCAAGCACTGACCATATGGATTGCAGCCTTAGAAGAAGCCGTATCGAAAGAATTTCTAAGCGTTTTACCATCGATTGATATGATGTCAGAATCAACAGAATCTTTTAAGTAATCAAGCCAGCTTATAAAGCATTTTTGGAACTCGGTTGGCTCAAGTCTGGCAAAGACACGGGCAAAAGTATCATGTGAAGGAATCCCATTGGGTAAATCCAAAAAAGTTTTGAACCACTTCTTTTTTGATTTCCCAAACAACTCTATTTCTGACCATTCTTCAGCACCACAAATCGCGGCACATATAGAGATAACAAGAATGTCTGTCAAAGAATGAAGCTTCTTTCGGTCCAAACGAGGATCAGTAACAGAAGAAAAGTGCTGTATCAAGGTTTTTATATGGGTCTTAGCTGACAAGGGATACCTCTTTATTGAGCTGATTTTACCCCTCTTAACATGGCTGGAAAAAAAGTACAACCATTTTTTTAATGCGTTCGCCCTGGTTCAGTGAGAACATCATTGACAATCACGTGCCGACCGCCTCTAATGGCCATTCCTAATGGCCGATCAGCTACTTCTGCTTCGGCCCAGCTCAGGTCGATGGTTTTCAGTTGATCTTCTTCAAAGCCCCTTTGAGCAACGGGTCGAATGGATTGCGTGGCATCATTCTCCGGGTAACCGACAAGGCAACACTGGTAACCACCAATTTTAATCAGCAGATCAGTCATGGTTTCGAGAAGGTGGGTTTCGGATTCGGCACGGATGAGAGTCTGATTCCAGTCGCTGAGCATGCGCAAAAGGCGGTTCGATTTTCGCAGATCTTCGGTCTGTTCCCGGACGCGGATCTCGAGGTCGGTTTTCATTTGTTCTACGACCTGAAGGGCCTGGTTGCGGCTCCTCACGATTCTGGAGGCTTCAGCAAGAAGGCAACTGATAAGAAAACCGAGAAACAGAATATAAAGGGGTTTGGAAGAATCGCTGGCGAGATCAAAAGAGGGCATGGAAATGAGCTTTATCGTCCAAGTCCGGCCGTAGACGGGAATTTTTTCGATCGCTACAAAACTGGGCACGTAGGCAGCGCTGAGCTTTTCCGATTCCGGGTCAGTGCTCGATTCATAGGCCAGACAAGCCGGATCGGATTCATCACCATCGTAGACAGAGATACCAACCCAATTTTTCTTTGCTAAATCCAGGGCATTCAGAAAGTCCCCAAAGCGGATCGGGGAGTAGGCAAAGCCTGTCAGCATCTGGCGACGGTCATTTAGAGTCGCTGAAGCGGTGTTCCCTGAGTAGAGCGGGTGATAAATCAAAAACCCGGCTTGAGCTATTTCATCAGGTTTTTCTTGAACGAGGGTTACTTTGCCTGAAACAGTTGTTGTCCCTTCGTCCCGCGCTTTTTCCATGGCGGCTCTGCGTGTCGGCTCGGAGAACATGTCATAGCCGAAAGCCCGAAGATTCCGGTCATGGAAGGGTTCAAGATATATAATCGGAAAGTATTCCGCTCTTTCCCCTTCCGGTTTGACCGTATAGGTGGCAAAGCCTTCAGCCTGAATATTCTGAACATGTGAGGCCAGATCGGCAGCAGAGACCCTCTGGGCGAACCCTAAACCTTGTAAGCCGGTGAGGTCTTTTCCTCTGTAGAGACTATTGATATAGCTGCGCCATTCAGCCCGACTGACCTTAGAACCGGCTGCAAACAAGCCATCACAACCATGTAACAGGGTTTCAATATCTTTTATCTCTTCATGTATTCGAGCCGTGACCAGAGAGACCCGGTTTTGAAATCTGGCTTTGCGAATCGTATGGTTATCGACACTGGCTGTGTGCCAAAGCCAGAGGGTCACGGCGAAAGAAACGATGAAGACCAGCCATGGTGGCACGCACATTTCAATGCGGCTTTTTTTAAAATCCATCATTGTGGTAGCCCCTTATCGCGATTTGTAAGATAATCAGGTCGCTGAAGAGAGGTAAACGATGATGTTGTCAGTTAGTAACCGAGCTCTCATAGTAACCTCATGCCATATTTTTTTTCTGATTTGTAGCCATGATAACACATTTTCTTTTTGCTTCTCTCTTTGGTCATTAAATAATTCCATATAAAAATAAAGACTGACTCGTCAGTCAGTTTTAGCACCGTCGCCACAAAAAGTCAGACCAGCAATGTCGTTTAGAATTTAGTGACGTTAAGTAGCAAGTCTGGTAGAATGGATTCGTAGATGTATCCGGAGACAACAATGCCAATAATTTTCGAGAAGGACGGTTTTATCATCATTCAGATGAATGGCGGTATAGAAATTAAGTTCCCTATAAGTCAGAACAAACGTTTGGTTGCCGGAACTGAAAAGCAATTGAATCACATCGAGATTTCTCCCTATGGCCTACACTGGCCTGAACTCGACGAAGATCTTTCCTTCAAAGGCTTGTCTGAAGGAGATTTCGGACAATATACCGGAAGTCCAACCAATCGCTGCAACAAAAGAATATCTTCCCGAACATGACTTTTTTGCCAGGATCCTCTCGCAATCTCGCTTCAAGCAAAAACGATTCATGCCGTTTCCATCAAAAAGTCTAATATCATTGCAATCCGAATATGAGTTTAGCAGTTTGAAAAAAAAATGAAAAATCCTCTGTCTTTTCACCGGAAATATGTTTTAGAAAATATTTCATGCGTTCTTTTTCTGATAAAGGCCGATCAGGGATTCTTGCAGAACTTTTGAGAAATTGATGTTGTTGTCTTCGGCAAAAGTGTTCAGCCATGCCGGGATAGTAAGGTTCTTGCGAACGGCTTTGTTGCCATATTTCTCGGCGTATGCTGCCATGTCGAGCACCAGCATGCTGACGAAACCGCTAGATTCTGGAATTATATCCTTTATGCCGCTGGCCTTTGGCACTGGTTTGCCGTCTTCCAGTTCGGTGAGAACCCAGCCAGAAGCTGCATCCGTAGCCATATCGACTGCTTCGGCAAGCGAAGAGCCGCCGCTGACGCAACCCGGCAGATCTGGCACTTCCACCGCATAGTCTCCGGTTTTCTTATCGAGATAAAAACATGCAGGATATACCAGCTTCATATTGTCCTTCCTTTACTTAAGCCCAGCCTGTCTGAGTATCGACTTTACTATTACCGGCGCAATATCGCCAGAATGATGCGGGATTGTCACTTTTCCCGGTTTTCTCGGGTGAACATACTGATAGTGCGAACCCTTGGCTTCTTTAAAGAGCCAGCCATCATTCAGCAACATTTTTTCTACTTCACGAAATTTCATTCTAACCCCATCTATTTATATTATGCGCATAGTGCGCATGAAAGTCAAGGCGGATGTTTACTTCCCCGAGCTGACTGGTCAAAATATCAAACCATGCTTGTTAATGGCAGGGGCAATCAGGCAACGAAAACTTCTGGTCGCTTTCTGATCGCCCGTGATAGAATCGGGCTGGGTTCGAGAGAATCTCACAGGAGGCTGCAAATGAAGCTTCGATCAAGATGGAGTGTTTTCTACCAGGTAATGATTCTGTTGTCATCATTGGGAATGTGCTTTGGCGCAGGTGGTATGGGTAAGAACCAGGGATTTAGAGACAACCCTGCCGTGAAGGAATTTATGGCTGCCCAGGCTAAGAAGGGTGAAGAATTCAATGCGCTGGAAGCAAAAGAAGGCAAGGAATTCATGGCCACTCTTATTGGGAAATCAAAAGAAGAAAAGATTGCAGCCATCAGAACTTTTAAGACCACTCAATATGAAAATAATTGTGACTTTCGTGAAAAAATGTTGGCTGAACGGGATGCTTTCATGGCAGATCTGCAGAGTAAATCGGGATCTAATTCTGCCGGCGCAAATCCTCAACGTGCAATGATGGAGAGTCGCAAGGCTCAGATGAACACAAAGATAACGAATTTCTTTGCCCAGAAACACGCAGAAAACATGGCTTATCTGGATGAAGTGCTCAAAGACCCATCGATTGATGGCACCAGTCTCGATAAAGCACTCAGTAGCTTCTTTCAGAAACAGAAAGCTGACGCCGGAAAATTCATGAACGAACTCCGATCCCAACGGGGCCCAGGATTCTGATTCGAACATGGCACATCAGTCGTCGTCTTATCGTAGATGGTGACGTTTTCGAAGACTTTCTCGAAAAACAGGCCAAGGCCAACTTCGAGAATAGGTTCTGTTTCATAAAAAAATAAGACTGACTAGTAAGCCAGTTTCAGCGTTCTCAGATGATTTTGTCAGTAACACTCTCTATGCAAGGCTTTGTTATGTGGTACGATATTCAAACATATTAAAGAATCGAGAGGTCGAATTATGAAGAGCAGAAACCTTGAAGTGATTCTTAAAAAGGCAGCCAGCGACGAAGAATTTCGCGAAAGGTTGCTTAAAGAGCGCAATGGTGCGCTGATAGACCATGAACTTGAGCTTGACAGCGACGAAAAGGCGATTCCCAACTCAGTGCCGGAAGAGCAGCTTCGCCAGATGATCAGTGTAACTCCGGTCAGTGAACGCGAGATGCACTATCTTGGCAGGAGAATTCTGACTGCCGGAATAGTTACCGCTATAGTCCTTGGAGTTGCTGTTACTTGTGCGCCAGTTGTTACTGCAATGGGAATTCGTCCAACTGAGCAGGGTTATGTGTCTGCAACACGTTCACGGATGGCCGATCTGAAATCTGCATTAATCTATTATCATTCGGATATCGGCTATCTGCCGATTCCTGGCCAGAAGCCATATACTGATGAAGATCTGGCAAAGGCCAACGAGCTTTATCTTGGCAATACATTTGCTACCAATGTCCTTGTTAACCCAGATATAGATGTATCAGGTTTTTTTAATTCCGGAAGCTCTGTTGAAGAGGCCCGCGAAAAGTATCGTAGACGCTGGAAAGGGCCGTATATGGATGGCAGTCCAGCTGATTTTATGATAGGCAGCACTGGCGGCAAAATACTTCTGGACAGGCATGAATACAGGCTGATTCTGCATCATCCTGGCACAGACAACTTGCTTGAAGCCTTGGGCGTTGCTCTGGGGACTGACTACGAGGGCGACGACTTAACGCGCGATCTTTTCAAGATGCGCGCACCAGTTGCTGAAACACCTCAGTCTGAGCCCAGTATCAAGGAAAGTAGTAACTCTGAGCCGGATGAGAACAAAGCCGTCGCTCCTGAATCGCAAGATTAGAGCCGCATAATTAAATAGTCGCTTTCAGGCACTGCGAGTGGCGATATCCTGGGCGGCCTGTTTCGGCGAGTGTGCTCCGCACGAATCGGTTCCTGCTGTTTCTGTTTCGAGTGGGTAAAAGCCGAATTTGCGCATGATAGCAAGCTTTGGCAGAATGTTGTTTTGCAGATCCATGTGGAAAAATCCCGGAAAAATATCGGGGTTTTCTTTGATAAAGCTGTATTTGTCGTGGTGTTCATCGGCTATTTTGAACTTGCCAGAAGTGCTGATTTCGTGCCCGGTAATCATGTATTCAGGAAAAAGCTCAGGGCTGAAATCGAGAGAATATTGATTTTGGTACTCGATAAACAGCTCGGTCTGCGGGAGCAGGCAGAGCAACGAGGGCAGAATGCGCACTCCCATCATCCTGAACATAACCATCTGAAATACAGTCTGATGAAAGTCTTCGATAGTCTCGAACGGGAAGCCCCAGACATAAAAGGCGTCAACGCGCGGGAAGATCTTTTGTGCGATACTGACAACCTCGACCGCATTGCTGGCCGAAAAGCCCTTTTTAACCATCTGCAGAATGCGGTCACTGCCGCTTTCGATACCAAAACGAAGTTCGACGCATCCACTGTCGGCCATTGCCTGCATCATTTCGCGGTCGGTCAGATCGACGCGACCAAAGGCTTTCCAGTATATTTTGAGGCCTGAAGCTTTGAGCTTCTCGCAGAAATCCATGACGCGCTGTTTTGTGCTGACGAAGAATTCATCCTGAAACAGAAACATCTTTACGCCAGCGCTTTCGTGCAGCAGTTTCATCTCTTCGATAATTGATTCGTTTGATCTGAAGGTCGATTTGTGATCCCAGACCGGGGCGACCGAACAGAAAGTGCAGGGGTAGGGGCAGCCACGCGAAGAGAGAATTCCATAGCCTTGATAGAGGTTCAGATCAATCTTGTGAAACGCAGGAAAGGGTTGGGTATTGAGATCTGATATGCGTTCGCGATCAGGCGTTTTTACAATTTCGCCGCTGGTGGTGCGTAGATAGAGACCGTTTACCCTGAAGAGGTTGCCGCCACTTTTAATGGTTTTGAGTAGCTCAGGACCGGTTTGCTCGCCTTCGCCAACTGCAATGCAGTCGATCCACGGAAAGCGCTGCATGATTTTTTCTTCGACCGATTTGGGGCCTACGCCGCCGAGAATAAGAAACTTGTCTGGATTCCGAGCTTTGAATTCTCGCATGGCAAGCAGAGTGAAGGGCAGCAGATTGGCCATGCACGAAAAACCGACGACATTGGAGGTTTCGCCTAAAAACTCGATAATTCGCTCAACTTCGAATGGCTCAGCGTATTCATTCAGCTGGTAATCGCGAAAATCTACGCTAAAGCCAGCGTCTTCGATGGCGCGGGTGAGATACAGGCAGCCAAGCGGCACGTGCAACTCGCGATCTACTGCGTCGAGATAACGCACGTAGAGCAGATTCAGGTTGAGCAGTGTGATGTCGGCATGGCTGGGTGGCTGTTGCATGTTTATTTGTTGTCGCCGGGGGCAAAATCGTGCGGCATTTTCTTTAGTGTTGGAACGTCTGGACGAATGCCCTTAACAATTGACGAATTGTCGTCTCTATCTGATGGGTGGTGAAAAGTATCTACAGATACTGGCGGAGTTGCTGTGTCCAAATTGTCATGAAAGTTAATTTCTACAGAGGGCGGTTCGTTTTTCCAGAGAATTTCGAACTCACAGGCTTCGCTTGAGGTTTCGAGGCAGATTGTTTCGATAGCCATTTTCAGCGGCAGTCCGTCAACATCGCTTTCGACCAGATAATCAGCGAGTCTTTCGTCGATTCCGCTGGTTTGAATGGCTATGCCGGTGTTTTCCTGAAGCATTTTAATGACTTCGCTTAATTTTTTGCCGGCGACCGAAAAGTTCACAACCTTGGCAAACTCAGGCGCAGACGGTTCGGCACTATCAATTCCATCAAGGTCTTCATCTGTATAAGGCTGTTCGTCTTCAACATCTATCAATGTCGGTATATCAGGTCGGATACCGCGGGTTGGCTGCTGCTCGTCGTAAAGTTTCGGTTTATTCGGCGAGGGCAGATCGGGTCGGGCACCACGGTCAGCCAGGTGATCGTCTTCTTCGAGATCTGGCCTGATGCCGCCTGGAGCGGGCAGTCTTTTGTAATCTGCCTGAAGCGAATCAGACTTTGACGGTAATTTGGGTGGAACTTCAGCGCGTCCTGGAACCGGCGCGAAGGTTAGCTGTGCCAGCAACGCAAGCATTGCAGCAGCAGTCCCTTTTGACAAAATGCTGCGCTGGGCTGGTGGAACTTCGGTGGCTTTGATCATTTTTTCTAGGTGGTCGGCGGGAACGCCTGCCAGCATAGCTTTTTCGCTGACATCAAGAGGAATCTGGAGCTCATCGGCGATTTTCTCGCGTTTTTCAAGCAGCTCAGCTTTGAACTTGCTGTCGATCGATGCGCGTTTAACCAGAATTTCGAGTCCACGCGGAATATCGTTGCGCATGTTGCGCGGCGCTTGCGGCCGCCCGCCCACTATGGTGTGCCCCTGTTCGTCAGGGCCTTCTGATGTTGCCATGCGGATTTTTTTCTCTACCATGCTGATTCCTCCCGTCATTGTTCATCAGCCTCATTGTAGCATTTTTAAACGTTGGTGCAAAGTCTGAGATTCTGTCGTTTGTCGTAGTGATGACTTGTTTGCGTTGGCGCGGTATAATCAATATGAACAGACATGGGAGCGCTTACATGGATATTGAATTGAGAACTGTAGCTGGTAGTGGCAAAGACTTCGCGCTGGCGCTGGACATCCGACAGAAGGTGTTTGTAGTTGAGCAACTAGTGCCAGTAGAGATAGAGCATGATGAGTTCGACGAATCAGCAACGCATGTATTGTTGCTGGCTGACGGAGTGCCGGTGGGAACCGGCCGTATTTTTGCTGATCCTTACCATGCTGATACAGCGCGATTGGGCAGAGTTGCCGTGCTTAAAGAATATCGAGGTTTAAAGTTTGGCCAGGTGCTCATTGCGCGACTTCTTGAAGAGATCAAAAATCGGCAGCAGTTCAGATGTGTGCTGATTCATGCGCAGGCAGCTGTTGTTGAGCTGTATGTCCGTTTTGGCTTTGAAAAAATTGGTGCCGAATTCTATGAAGCTGGAATTGCCCATTACGAGATGGTCTATCGGCTAAAATAAAAAAGCCGCTGACGAGCAGCGGCTTTTGTGTTTACTGATTAGTTATTTCTGATCAATATTTTAGTATCTGCTGCCTCTGTCGCCCCTGTCGCCTCTGTCGCCTCTGTCATTGCTGTAGCCACCGCGATCACTACCGCCGGTTCTTTCGCGCTTTTCTTTCGGGCGAGCCTGGTTGACCTTGATGTTACGACCACCCATGTCTACTTCATTTAGCCCTTGAATTGATTTTTCACCGGCTGCATCGTCAGACATTTCAATAAAAGCAAAACCCTTGGATCTGCCAGTGTCTCGGTCTTTGATGATACTTGCAGAGACTACATCGCCATATTCACCAAACATGGTTTTGAGCTGTTCTTCGGTCGCGTTATAGGGAAGGTTACCAACATAAATATTCATTCAGAAAAATCCTTAAAAACAATAATCCATGGCGGTTTTATCAGAAACGCAAGCTAAGCCGAACCACACCGAGAAATTCTTTGCCTGCGCCAGATCATACTGACCTGTACTATTTCCCATATTACTCTTGTAATTCAAAAAAGTCAATTTTCATGTTTTTTTACAGAAAATTTAGGTGCTCAGAGAGTGAAATCTATAGATTATTTCCTGGTAATACCCCTTTTCTCAGAGAGTCTTGCCGTTATTGCTTTGTGATAGTAATATTGACCAATATGAATAACGAAGAAACGATGTTGTCGCGAAACTTGTCTTGTGTTAAATGCAAAGAGACTCTTTCCACGTTGCAAAGTTTTGATGGCGTCGTGGTCGATCGCTGCCCTCAATGTTATGGAACATGGTATGACGGCGGTGAGCTCGAACAGACGCTTGGCAATGCTTTTGACTACCATGCATTCATGAAAGTCATGAGTCTTCGCCTTTCTGAGTATGTCTGTCCGTGCTGCAAAATGTCGATGCGGGGGCTGGTTTTCAAATTTCGCAATGGCGAACTGTTGATCGATCATTGCGCAACCTGCCGTGGATTCTGGCTCGACAGTGGTGAGCTTGAATCAGTAAGAAACCTTGCTGAAACGATAAAAGATGGGGTTGTTCCTCTACGAATCGGATTTTCTGCTGCTCACCCGGTTAGCGTTGATGCGCGTAACAATGGCTGGGACGATAAACCTCTGCTAAAAGATTCGGCGCTCGACCATTACCGTAATGTCGATTATGAAACAGGTGCCGAAATTAAGCAGATAGAGGTTTCAGCTTACCTTTTTTCAGCATTGACCGCATTGCCGATAGAGGTGTTTAACCCGGTAAAAGCGCCGGCAGTCGGATTATATCTTCTTATAATGCTTAATATAGCCGTTTTTATTCATACCGGCAGTCTGAGATCAGAAGAATTTATGGCATTTATGCGCGAATTTGGGATGGTTCCGCTAGATGTAGTGGCTGGTAAAATACATTCTCTTTTGACCTCCATGTTTGTCCATAGCAGTTTCTGGCATCTTTTTGCGAACATGTACGTTCTTTTTGTTTTTGGTGACAACGTTTACGACCTGTTTAGCGATCATGGTAAGGCCCGAGGCCCTATGATATTCCTGCTTTTTTATGCTGTTATCGGTGTCTTTTCTGCTTTAGTACATGTAATGATGGTTGCCGGCGATTCAGTTGTGTCGAATATACCAGTTGTAGGCGCCAGCGGTGCAGTAAGCGGCGTGATGGCTGCATACTGGCGGGCTTTTCCCAAAACCAGAGTTTATCAGATAATCTTCTGGTACCCTTTTAAACTACCGATCTGGCTCTACCTCGGTTTCTGGATCATGTTCAATCTGATTCTCGGAGTGATAGCTGGCTCTGCCGCACGAATTTCATGGCAGGCGCATCTGGGCGGTTTTGTCGCTGGTTATCTCCTTCTTCCACACCTTTTGCCATTCCGGCTGGAAAAACTACAGCGCGAGCCACAGAAGTGTCAGGACTGAAAGGGCATGGTAAGTTCTGATTACAGTGTATGGATCTTCCCTTTTAGCGCTGGTCAAGGCAATCTATAAGGCCACAAACCGGAATTTCCAGCCAGTCAGGGCGATTGTTTAGTTCATAGCTGAACTCATACAGCGCTTTTTCCAGACAGAGCAATGACAGAATCTGCCCAAACAGTTCTTCGTCGGCAGGCACAGCGGGACAGTTTGTAGTGGCTTCACGATAACCCAGTAAGAAGCGTGAGCGTGCGGCTTTTTCCCATTCTCGGGTGTAAACGGTCATTATTCCAAGGGCTTCTGGTTTTTCCTCGCGCACTTTTCTGCGTGCAGTTTCAGCGGCGTAGCTGAATGAACGCACAACGCCGGCAACATCGCGTAACGGGCAATGTTTGGCGATGCGCTCGCTGAGTGGGCGTGCCGGTTCTCCTTCAAAATCGATTATTACAAAATCGTTGGCGGCCAGCAGTATTTGCCCGAGATGCAGGTCACCATGATGTCTGGTTTTAAGCAGACCGGCTTCTTGTGGAATAAGAGAGCGCAGCTTTTTTACCACTTGATCAGGGTGAGCAGTTATTTTCTGCAGGACTGGCTGCATTTCCTGTGAAAAAGATTCGATTCTTGCACTGAGTTGTTCCAGCGTTGTGATTAGTGTGTTTTCAATCCCGCCAGTCAGAAGCTGCCAGTCTTCTACTGAGATCACTTCTGGATTGAAGTCGGAGTCCTCGCTGTTGGCGGCAAGAATCCCGTGCATTTTGCCTATACGCTGTCCGAGTGTCTGCATTTTGCTCAGATAAAGCTCGTGAGCGCCTTCGGCCTCACTGGTTTCACCGGGCAAAGTGCCCGGGGTTTCAATGAGGCAGGTTTCGAGAAAGCGCTCAAGATAGTTGAGTGTAAAGTTCCAGCAGTCACTCTGGTTGTCAATGTATTCCTGTAGAATGCCGAGAACTGTGATGCTGCCGTCATCATGCTCAAGTTCGATAGAACCAGCTACGCGGGCGATGTTTTTAAAATCAGCTCCGGTCAGATACTTGCCCATTTCAAGTTCGGGACTGGGACCCCTTTGAATGTTTCGATATACTTTGAAAATGAATTGTTCAGCGAAAAATACAGAAGTGTGGCTTTGCTCTATTATTGGTCGTCTGACTTCAAAATTTTCGTCCATGAAACTGTCAAGCAGATCGTTGCCGTAAAAATGCAAGGTCGCAGCAGGAAGTTTGATCTTGCGGTTCTGCTTCATGCAGCGCACTGTCGCGCGGCAGAATTCATCGCTTCCCATGGCATCGACAATATAACCCACTTCATTCTGCTGACGGGTTTTGCCAAAAACCCATCCTGGCAGTATTTTGCCAGCATCAGTGCGGGTTTCCCATATCAGCTGGTAAGGAAAAAAGTAGTTTTGCTGCGTTCGGTCGTCAAAATGCGCCGAGAATACATGTATGAGCAGGTTCGGGCAACCCGGCAGATTTACTGGCTCAGCCAGTTCAGTTTCGATCTGCGTAAACTCTTTGCCTTTGCCGGCGAACCAGCGCTTACGAGTGCAGTATTGTTGTGTCACTTCCTGCAGCAGTTTTTCTCTTCGTTTGTCGCTGAGGAGTCTTTGCAGATCAGGCAATAGCTTGTTTTCGCCAATTGAGCGAAATACAATGACCGAAAGCTCCGGCATGGTTGATGTGTCTGGTTTTTGCCAGGCCGGGCCTGCCGCTTTCGGTGAAAGCTCAAACCAGTAAAACCCGTAGCCGGCAAGGCTCAACTGATATGGCTCTTCTGAGATAGTCGGGAAAGCATGCTTGCCAAGCATTTCAATTGGCGTGTGCCCTTTGAATCTTGCCAGTTCTATCTGAACCGGTTGCGCTGAGCGTGACAGATTGGCGACGCAGAGAATATTCGTGTCGCCATGCGACCTGAGATAGGCCAGAATGCAGCGGTTTGCCGGCTTGATGAACTCGATATTGCCTTCGCCAAAAGCGCGACAGTGGCTGCGCACGCTGATGATTCGTTTCATCCAGTTTAGTAACGATGAGGAGGTTCGGCTTTGTGCTTCGACGTTTACTGCCTGAAAGCCGGTTATCGCTTCCATTATCGGAGGCAGATAAAGTCGCTCAGGGTCACTACTCGAAAATCCCCCGTTGCGGTCAGGCGTCCATTGCATTGGCGTACGTACACCATTGCGGTCGCCAAGAAACAGATTGTCACCCATGCCGATTTCGTCACCGTAGTAAAGAACTGGAGAACCTGGCATAGAAAGCAGCAGTGCATTCAACAACTCAATTTTGGTGCGATTATACTCCATGAGCGGGCTAAGACGCCGTCGAATGCCAACGTTAATGCGCGCTCTCGGGTCGTTGGCGTAGGCTTCGTACATATAATCACGCTCTTTGCTGGTAACCATTTCCAGAGTCAGTTCATCATGATTGCGCAGAAAAATTGCCCACTGGCAATTATCGGGAATCTCGGGTGTCTGCTTCATTATTTCGACTATAGGAAAACGGTCTTCGAGCGCCAGTGACATAAATATACGTGGCATGAGCGGAAAATGATAGGCCATCTGGCATTCATCACCTTCGCCGAAGTATTCTGCTGCGTCTTCTGGCCACTGATTTGCTTCAGCCAGAAAAATGCGATTCTTGTAGCGTTTATCCATCTCTTTGCGAAAAAGTTTGATGACATCATGTGTCTCAGGCAGGTTCTCGCAGCTGGTTCCTTCTCGTTCGCACAGGTAAGGGATTGCGTCGAGTCTCAGTCCGTCTACGCCAAGGTCAAGCCAGAACCTCATTACCGATATCAGTTTTTTTATCACCTGCGGGTTATGAAAGTTCAGATCCGGCTGATGCGAGAAAAAACGATGCCAGTAATAGGCTTTAGCGACTGGATCCCAGGACCAGTTCGAAGTCTCGGTGTCAGTAAAGATTATGCGTGCATCTGGGAATTTATTGTCGTCATCGTTCCAGACGTAGTAATTGCGTTTGCTCGAACCCTTTGGTGCCCGCCGTGCCTCTTGAAACCAGGGATGGGTATCTGATGTGTGATTTACAATCAGTTCGATAATTACGCGCAGGTTGCGGTGGTGAGCCTCGCGCAGAAAATTTCTGAAATCCGCCAGAGTGCCATAGCTCGGGTGTACATCGAGGTAATTTGAAATATCATAACCGTCGTCTCGAAACGGCGATGGGTAAAAAGGAAGCAGCCAGATGGTATTGACGCCCAGGCCCTGAATGTAGTCGAGTTTTTGAGTTAACCCCGGAAAATCGCCAATGCCATCGCCGTTGCTGTCATAAAACGCTTTAACAGGCACTTCATATATGATGGCGTTTTTATGCCACATGGGATCTTCTTCTATTAAAGTTGCTTTCGCGGATTTTTTCATTTGAGACTCCTCTTAGCGATTGTTTCTGATTGCAAGAAATAAGAGCGGTTATTCAGTCAACAAAACTGCCGCCGTGCCTGGTAAAATTGTCAGTTGCCCGGCATCAGCCTTGAGCGGTTTGTTCTGCAGCAGAATTCTGGCGTTGGCCAGTCCTGCGTCGGCGAGCTTTTGCCTGCGTTTGCCAATATTAACCAGCGTTTTGACTCTGCCGGCTGAATAGACAAACAGACAGTTGCTGTCATCTGCAGGTTTGAATGAGCGCTGACTGTCTCTGATATGTTCGATATAATGTTGACGCAGGCAGATGAGCTGCTTATACCAGTTGAGCATTTTAACCTGAGCTTCGTCGCCGATTTCTTTCCAGTTGAGAAGGCTTTTAACAAAGGTTTCTGCTGCTTGCGGGTCTGGCACCCTCTTGTTGAGAAAAGCGTAATCGCGTCGTCGCCCTTGTCTGACCGCCCGGGCAAGATTGGCATCGGTGTGATCGGTAAAATAGAGAAATGGTGAGGTCGCAGCCCATTCCTCACCCTGAAAGAGCATTGGAACAAACGGAGACAGAAGCATCAGCGCCGCTGCGATCTCACAGTTGTCGTAAGTTGTCAGGTGGCATAATCTCTCGCCAAGCCCACGATTGCCGACCTGATCGTGAGTCTGTGTCGAGACGATAAACTGATCAGGGGATAAGTGACCTGCCGGCCGGCCATGCCTGCGCTGGCGCGATGGCGAATAACAGCCGTCATAAACAAAGTAATCACTCAGGCATTTGTTGAGGTTTTCATGCCCGCTGTAGCCTTGGTAGTAACCCTGTTGCTCACCGGTCAGCGTAACGTGCAGCGCGTGATGAAAATCGTCGAGCCACTGCGCCGCCAGTCCATAGCCGCCATTTTTGCGCTGATTAATGATTCTCGGGTCGTTCAGGTCGCTTTCAGCAATCAGGCAATAACTGCGTCCAGTGCTGAGAGTGAGTGCATCGACCCGGTTTTGCATCTCTTCCAGAATGTGAGTTGCTGAAGCATCATAAATCGCATGGATTGCATCAAGGCGCAGACCGTCGAAGTGGTAGTCACGCAGCCACATCAGCGCGTTGTTGATGATGAATTCGCGTACCTGGTCGCTTTGGGCGCAGTCAAAATTTACCGCTTCCCCCCAGGGTGTGTGATAGCGTTTCGAAAAATATGGGCCATAGAGGCCTAGATAGTTGCCATCAGGGCCAAGATGGTTGTAAACAACATCGAGAATGACTGCCAGTCCGTGTTGGTGGCAGGAATCTACCAGCTGTTTCAACTCGACAGGCGTTCCATAGGTGTTGTGTGGCGCGTAGAGCGCAACGCCATCGTAACCCCAGCCGTGATGCCCGGGAAAGGCCGCGATTGGCATCAGTTCAACATGAGTTACCCCGAGTTCAACCAGGTGGTCGAGTTTTTCTGTGATGCCGGAATAAGTGCCATGGGGGCTGAAAGTGCCGACATGCAGCTCGTAAATTATGGCATTTTTAAGCTCTGGAGTCCGCCAGTTGTTGTCGTTCCATTTATAATTATCCTGCCATATCTGCGATCTGCCGTGTATGCCTTCTGGTTGAAATTTTGACACCGGGTCGGGAAAGGGTCCGTTGCCATCGATTTTGTAAGCATACAACACAGGTTGTTTGAGACCCTTGAGCTCGATCTGCCAGAAGCCATTGCTTTGGCTCTGCATAGAGTGTTCTTCGCCGGTAACGCATATTGAGACGCTTTTGGCTTTTGGTGCCCATACTTTGAAGGAGGTCATGCTCACTATTCTCCGATCTGTTTATAATCGACGAGAACTGCTACCGGAAAGTCTCTGAGCAGATCCTTGATTTTGTTTGGACCAGAATTAATCAACTGGTGCGTAAAAATGTTCCGCCATTGCCCTTCAGGAACAACGATTCTGGTCCCGTTCCAGCGGTTTTTACGGGTAAGTTGTCGGCATGGTACAACTGCGATTACCCCATGACCACGAAGGTAAGCGATAAGGTCGTCGTTGTGTGGGCCAAGAATATTGAGCGGTTGATAACTGTCTGGCTCGTTAAAAGCCGGTATCTTGGCGCGAAGAGCCAGCAACTCTTTAATAATATAGAGTTTTGGCAGTCCTGTGTGCAGTTCGCGCATTATTTCTTTACAGCTCTTGTTTTCGAGTTGTTTAAGCAGCTCAAAGTTGTGATTCAAATCTACCGGGCGCCGATTGTCCGGGTCAGTGAGACTGTTATCCCATATTTCTGTGCCCTGATAAATATCTGGAAATCCTGGTGCCGTAAGCTTAAGTGTCAGTTGCTGCAGAGAATTTATATAGCCTGGCTCAACCAGTTTGCTGACAAACTCTTCAAGAGACTCGATAAACTCACTATGATCGTAGATATGGTCGATAAAGCTCTTCAGCGCTGTTTCAAAATCCTTGTCCGGGTTTGACCAGCTTGAGTAAACCTTGGCTTCGCGAACCGCTTTTTCCATATACTGTGCGATTCGCTCCTTTTCTATTGGCCAGGCTCCGACCAGCGTCTGATAGAGTAGATATTCTGTGTTGGCATCTGGCGCGCCGGCAATTCGGAATTGGGCATTTATCTTACGCCATTTTTTAACACCCGTACACCATTTGTCTGGAATCTCGCTGAGCAGGTTGAGCCGGGCACGCACATCTTCGCTGCGTTTGGTGTCGTGAGTTGAGCTGGTCAGCATGGTAAATGGCCAGTTCTTTGAGATATGCAGGCACCATTCATGAAATTGGTTAACCGTAGTAACTGGCTCAAATGGATTGCCACCAACTTCGTTCAGTGAGACAAGTGGGTTGAAGATATAAAATGCGGTATCTTCAATGCTCTTGGCCATAACCGGACCGGTAAATTGCTGAAACCGCCTGACAAACAGGTCTTCCTCGGCGCCCCGCAGTCTCAGCAGCAGAATATCACCAATAAAGTCAAATATATAGCCACCAAGTTCAGGCTGCTTGCTTTTGGCCTGTTCTAATGCCTCAATGATGATTGCTTGTTCGTTTTCAGCGACTTTACCGGTTTCCGGCTGAATATATGTGCGATATACATCTAGGCTGGCAGCGACTTCGGCAATGGCCTGGTAGAGCTGTTGGCTTGCAAAATCACGATAGCGCCGATGGTTTTCGCAAAGATCGGCCAGGTCTGAGGCAAGGCGGCTGATTTCGCTGCCGAGCAGGTTTTTTATAACCTTCTGTTTTGAGTCATGGATCAATTCTTCGTAATCTGGCTTTTCAGTGATGAATTCCTGCCAATGGTTCTGTAGTTTTTCATAGCCTTCTCTGGCAACAAAAAGACCGTTGACCAGGTTCAAAAAATCATAGCCGGTGGTGCCCGAAATTGGCCATTCCGGGTTAAGCTGTTCTTTTTGCTCAAGAATTTTTTCGGCGACTATAAGCGCTTCCGGGCAGGCTTTGCGTAGTTTAATAAAGTAGTTCGTCGGGTCGAAAAGCCCGTCGGGGTGGTCGACGCGAAAACCATCTATTTTGCCGGTGTTTGCAAGTTCAATGACGAGTTTGTGCGAATCGCTGAAAGCATTGTCGTCTTCCATACGCAGGCCGACCAGCGAATTTATGTTGAAAAAGCGGCGATAACCGACCTGATAATGCGACAGTTTCCAGAAGGCAAGCTTGTAGTTCTGTCTGCCAATCAGTTTGTCGAGCAGTTCATAATCTTGATTGATCTGAGTGACTGCCACATTTATGGCATTTTCAAAATCTGAAATGCTTTTGCACATATCATGCAGTAGCGCATTAACCACCGCTTTATCGCGCTGTCGGCGTTGAATTCTCTCAATGTCGCGGGAAGATGCATGCGGAAGGCTCTGCAGCGCGCCAGCAAGATAGCCCAGTTCGTTGATGCCGCTGTTGTTGCATGCCAGTTCAAGAATCAGCGGCAGCGACCTTGGCGCCAGCGGGAAGACGTTTTCAAAATAGTGCAGAGTGAATTTGCCATGCTCGTGCCTTATTTTAAGCTCGCCAGCCTCAAGAACAATGCCGTAGTGATCGCCCAGAACTGGCAGAAGAATCAGATTCGAGCGATGGTCTGAGTCGGTATGCCAGTCTACGTCAAAATACCGCGAAAACTGGCTCGATGGACCATTTTCGAGAACATCCCACCACCACGGATTTTCAGGGCAGCGAACCGCCATGTGATTGGGAACTATGTCGAGAATTATACTCATATCTTTTTCGGCCAGCTGTTTGGAGAGTTGCTCAAGGCCGTAATTGCCACCAAGCTCAGTATTGATGTGGCTGTGGTCAACAACATCGTAACCATGCAAACTGCCAGGGGCTGCCTGAAGGCACGGCGACAGATAAAGATGGCTCACACCAAGTCTGTGCAGATATTCGACATGCTCTCTCACCATGGGAAAATTGAATCGCGAATGCAGTTGCAGCCGATAGGTTGCCCTCGGGTAGTGTTTCATGAACCCCTCCTGACTAAAGAACCAGTCGATGTCTGATATCGCTATCTATTTCTAAAACGGTTCTCCATGTCTGATGTTATTCTCTCACTTTTTACTCGAAACTTAAAGGGGGCTGACGAATTGTGTCTTTTTGAATTGCCAAGTTTCGCTACCGCGAGTATAGTGGAGCAGGTTCAAACACATAATGATCAGTTGCTGCTGGTGAAAACCGGATAGTTGCTGTTTAAGAGCCAAGTTGGGGGGTAGGAACTATGAGGCCTGATCTGGAGGCTCGGATTGGCAGCGGCCTTGCTTTGCTTGAATCCCGAGTGTGTGCCGATGCTGGCAAGGTTTTCGCTGGTTGTTCGAGAGGTTCTGATTATTATCTCTGGCTGATTTTTTATCCGTGCTTTGCCGCGCCGTTTCTGCTTTTGGCTGTGGCAATGATCAATCCAATAGCATCGGGAAACTGGTCGGCCAGATTGCTTTTTGGCATATTGTTTTTAGCGCTTATGGCTGGTGTGGTAGGCCTGCTTAATGAATTTTTCATGCTCGCCCGCGATGGCTTTCGCAGAGTCTGTTTCGATCTAGAAGCAGGGAACATAAAAATTGACCATGGCGGCTTTGACCATTTGATTTCGAGATATGAGATTCTGCGTTTTGCTGACGTTGCAGGGTTGAGACTTAATCACTTCTCGTATCGCTCCGGAAAAAAGCATGTTGATGGCTATGAAGGCCTCCTGATAATGCAGGATGGCGCCGTGCACGTTGTGTTTCCGTTGTTAAAGACATACGAACAGGCCATTGAAAGCGCAAGGCAGTTGAGCGCCGCTACTGGGTTGCCCGTGATCGGACACTAGATTTTTTTGAGGCCGCTGAGCTCACAGATTACCTTGAAATGCTCTTCTGAGATCGGCTGAATTGACAGTCGCGACCCCTGTTGCGCAACCATAATACCTGTTAGGCGCGGCTCCGCCTTTATCTGTTGCAGCGGCAGAATTTTTGCGAATTTTGCGACAAAGGCAACGTCAACCATATACCACAGAGGTTTGTCAGGGGTGCTGCGTGCATCGAAATATTTGTGCTCTGCGTCAAAAGCGAAATGGTCAGGATAACCGGCTCTGGAAATTTTCATGACGCCGGCGACGCCAGATGGTTCGGCGTTAGAGTGGTAAAACAGTGCTAGATCGCCGATCTGCATCTTGTCGCGCATAAAGTTGCGCGCCTGATAATTTCGCACGCCTTCCCAGCTGCTGCAGTCGTCTTTTTCGAGATTGTCGATCGAATAAGCCGACGGTTCACACTTCATAAGCCAGTATGCCATAGTTCGTCTCCGCTTTTTCGGCAATTATAACACAGAGACGGTACAAATCTGTTATAATCACCCTCTTATGAAATACCGTCTTGAACTTAATTCTGATGTAATCGAAAAGTTTGCCGGCGAATCGCTTATTGATTCGCTGGTTCGCCGCTTCACTTATCATGATCGAACTTTCTGGCTGGAAAAAGTCGCCATGGGGCAGGTGCGCGTAAGCGGTCTGATCTGTCCACCGGATCATGTGCTGGTGATGGGTGAAGTAGTGCAGTTCGCTATAGATGATTTTACCGAGCCTGATCTTGATACTTGCTACCATAAAATCTGGGAAAACGATAATCTGATAATGGTCAGCAAGCCCGCGAATCTTCCGGTGCACAGCAATCGCCGCTTTTATTTTCAGACCATGACGGCGACTCTGCGTCGCAACGAGAATCTCCCCGAGATCAATCCTATGCATCGTCTTGATCGCGAAACCAGCGGTCTGATGCTGTATCTTAAGAAACCCTTTGGTTCTAAGTCGCTGCGACGAAATCTCGGACAGATTATCGGTGCCAAGTTTTATCTGGCGGTGGTCAATGGTGTATTTGAGGCCGAGACAATTACTGTCAGTGAGCCTCTGCGCGAAGCCGGTTGCCCGCCGGTGCATTATCTTATGGTTGTTGCGCCCGATGGCAAGCCGGCTCAAACGGTTTTCGAGCGACTAGCGGTTGGTGACGGCTGCAGCCTGGTTTTGGCGCGACTTGAAACTGGCCGCAAACACCAGATAAGAGCTCACCTTGCACATATCGGGCATCCGGTAGTTGGCGATAAGCTCTATTCGCATGGCGGAAAGTATTTTATGAAACGCTGTAACGATGAATTGATGCCCGAAGATTTAATCAGTCTGGGGTCGCCGCACCAGCTTTTGCACGCCTGGGCACTTGGCTTGCAGCTTCCAGATGAGGACCTTCGGATTTACTTCTCAGATCATTTTTCGCAAAACTGGCAAAGCTACCTTAAACAGTTCACCACCTGGCGCGAGAAGGCTTGCCAGGTGGTGAACCGATATATAGAAACGCATTGATGTTTTTTTTAGTGTCAATGCGAGGCACTTGTGCGGTGTGCCGACTATTTATTGTCTGCCAGCAACACAGTTGCCCGGATTTGCCAGATACTCATCAAGGGTATTAAAACGCTGCTTGAGTAGATGACTGTCTTCGCTGTTTTTTCTGACCGGCGGGCGATTTATGAACGAGAAGACAAGGACACTGAGCGCAATCCCATAAAATATGCAGAGCATATAGGCACCGGTTAAAGCAATAAAGCCGGCCTGATCGTGTGCACCGATATAAGAAAAGATGCTGCCCAGTATTACGCCAGTGACGGCGAGATGCCATGCGGTTTTTCTGGCCTGTACCCCGGCATTTGTAGTGCTGCGTGGTCTTCTTGCTATGAGTAAGAGACCATAGCTACCCAGACAGACGAGGATAGAAACCGGAACATTCTGCATAGTTGCCAAACTCTGTATCGGAACGAGGTAGAGCACGATAGCTGTAAAAAGAAGAATTCCCTCAATGTAGTTGGTAGCTTTCATGCGATCTCCTCCTGTGTTTGTGCCGCTAAGCCTGATTTCGATTTCGTTCTGCCTGTCTAAAACGACCTGCATAATTAATTATTAGCAAAAATCAGGCCAACTTTAAGAGTGCTGCTGATTGCGGTTTTGGGATATGCACGTGCCATTGTTCGGGAAATATTCCCGAGGTCGCCGGAAAATTTCCTGCCAGAAACTCTCTCAAATTGTAATTGAAGTTGCCGCGTCAATTTAAATGGTTTATTATTGGGTAATAGTTCAGAATCTGGCAGCTGTGAGAGGTTGCCCAAAATATTTAAACGAATCGAGGAGAAAATGAGTTTAAACGAAAAATTGCGCGAAAATTCTTTGTTTAGTGACTTTTCGAACGCCGAACTTGAGCTTCTATCTACATTTACAGAAGAGGTGAACTACGCAGAGGGAGCTGCCATTATCAGTGAGCAAGCTCCGACTACGGCAGTTTACTTTATTCTTAATGGTCGTGTGACAATCTACAAAGCTCTTGTTGGTGCTTCAAATTTCATTACAATTCTTGAGAAGAACGATATTTTCGGCGAAATTGCGTTCGTCGACCAGCAGTATCGCTCTGCCAGCGTCAACGCCCTCGATGAATGCTCTTTGGCCAAATTTGAATACAGCCATTTCGATATAATTCAAAAGCAAAGCCCGATTGTTGGTCTCAAACTGCTTAAGGCGCTCATCAAGGAAATTACCAGCAAGTTCAGGGCAGTCAGCTCGTGTACCGATCTCAAGTCACCGGATCATATGATCAATGATCTGATCATATCGCGTCAAAAGGTTAAAATTTCTACCGACACTACAGATTACATCTGCGCCATCATGTATGCCGACAAATCTGGCGTAAACCCCCTTCTTAAAATTGACTTTAATGGTCAGACTATTTTGCTTCCATTCAACCAGGTTCGTACTATTTCACTGCCGAATAAATTTGGAAAATTTCAGTGAAATTCTTTTCTCTGTTTGATTTTTGACTCCCGTGCTGTTTCCACTTAAAAGAATCCTCTCATTTCTATTGCTTGCGATTTTGACCATTCTCCTTTTTTTCCTAGGGATGAGTGTTTCATCGAATCGTGCTTTTATCACGTTTATTGAAGTTGATCAACGTGAAAGCCTCATTCTGGGGCGGCAATATGAAAGGTTGATGGACAGTTGGGCGGAGTTAGCCCAATTGCGTTCAGAGGCTTTCATGGCTGCCCGGCCTTTTGATCCTGTAGTGGGAAAATCAGCACTGAAGGATGTTTCAGCCATTGAAGAGACTCTTGATAAGGCGTCCCGAGGAACTTCGCATGAGAAGGAATGGTTGAATGTCAAAAATATTCTGAACAGCTATTTATTGGGAGTTAACGAATTTGACGGGATGTTGGCGTCCTGGTCTTATGAGGTCATGGTTCGTAACTATGATCAGGAAGAGTTTGTACGCTCTTCAATTCCTCGTCTGGAGAATTTGACCAAACTTGCAGAAAACGTTCAAGGCATTCTCAACACCCAGGGCTCTCAAATGGGATCTGGCACTGCGACACTTCTGAGAACCGTCTCAGATTTGCACACGAATCTGCTGGCTTTGAAAGGTCTTTATTCTCCGGATCAATTGACAAAGCTCAATCAACCGGAGATTTCTCGACTGGAAACCATGATTGAGACACGCCTGAACGAATTCACCCGAAATTTCTCGAACGACGCCATCGCTGTGGAAGGCGTCGCCCAGTATCCATTGCTTCATGTAGTTCATGAGATTTACACATTCAAGCAGGAGTTTCTGTTACTGCAAGATGTTGCCAGAAATCGCAACTTTTCATTGTTAGCGATGGAAGGATCTATTCACCAGCTTAACCAATCTCTTCGTTTGCTGAGAAATTCAGGCATGAAAATATGCCTGAATGAGTCTGATCTAATCTGGGGAGAGGTCGAGCAGGACTCTAAAGATCTTTTGGCCGAGATCCAGAGCCGATTTTATACGCGGTTTCTCTTTTTGTCTCTTGCCATTCTACTGGTCACTTTGGGTCTCATTCTGCTTCCATCGGCCATAGCTGTTCCGTTGGAACAACTGCGAAAAACTTTTTCCATGGTTACGCCAGGAAAGGGAATTCCTGCAGCCCAACCGAGCTGGGTAAAGGAAATTTCCGATCTGGAAGCTTCTTTTCAAAAAATGGTCAGCCACATCAATGAGAGTACATCCTTGCAAACCCGCTATTTCGAGACGTTGACCAGAATTCCTGTAGCTTTCTCAGCTCTTTACCAGATGGAAAATGGTCAGCGCGATATTTCTTTTTTTGCGCAGGAACAGGCTATAAATCAGCTTTTTCCTCTGCTGGTGCACCAGATGGAAGATCTGATCGTCGGGCAAATTTTCTGGAGTTCAGGGGACAGATGGATACCCTGTGGTTCGACTCGTTTTACATCTGGCAGTGTGTTGTCGAATTTTCTCCCAGATCCTTCTTCCAGACAGCTTCTGGAAAAACTCTATGGCGATCCCTGTTTCATTGAGTGGGCAAAGAACCATGCCGTTAACAAGCCCATAGTGATAAACCCTGGCAGTGAAAGCCCCAGTTCTGAATTAAAGCTTGTTTCATGGCAGGAAATACCTTGCAGCTCTATTTCTGAGAGCGATTTGCCTCTCGCATTTTCTGGGGTCTGGCTCTTTCCTGAGAGCAAGTCTGCAGAGACTTTGCCCGATGTCGGTTTTTTGTTGCTGGGTTTTCACCGGCCTGCACCTGTTGTCTTTTCGCGCTCTGACCAGGTTTTTATCTCAGTTATAGCTCAGCAAATGGTTGCACTGATTCTGGCGACAGAACTTTTCAATGTTTTCAGAAAGAACCAGTTATTGTCTGTTCAGTTGGAGATGGCAAAAGAGATTCAGCAACAGGCTTTGCCCAGCAGTATACCTCAAAGTCAGTTTTTTGATCTTCAAGCGACGATAAGAATGGCAAACGAGGTCGGTGGTGATTTTTATGATTTTTTTCCTTTTCCAAACGGAAGTATGGGTGTCCTTATTGCTGATGTGAGCGGAAAAAATGTTCCGGCAGCTTTGCTCACTATGGCTTTAAAGTCGGCTCTTTATTCCCTTTCGGTTGAGACTATGACACCAAAGGATCTGGTGGATAAATTAAATCAAATTATGCTTGGTATTGTTGGCGGGGAACATTTTATAACTATGGTTTATGTTTTGCTTGACCCGGAAAAATCTGAAATGACTCTGTGCAATGCTGGTCATCTTCCAGCACTACATCTGACTAGAACAGCTGCCGCGACTTATTCGTGGGCCGAGCTCCAAGTTGCTGATTTTCCACTGGGTCTGTTTGAGCATTCATATTCTCAATTCACCATTCCCATGGCAACTGGCGACAGGCTTGTTCTCTACACTGATGGAATCACAGACTGCCAGAACTCCGCAGGCTTGAGGCTTGGTGATGCCGGTTTCCGTGCTGTTCTGGATAGCGCCCCAGATGAATCGGTTGAGTCTATCATTGCCGCGATTGATAAGTTCAGGGGTTCGACACCTCTTCCTGATGATATAACGCTATTGTCTGTCTGTTTCCAGGCGTCTAAAGTCGTCTGATACTCCGATTGCATTTAACCATGCCCGCACAGTTTCTCAGCCTGTCAGTGTGGAAGATCTTGGCAGCGCAGGTGCACGCAAGTCAGCGAGTGCACAGAACCAATATGAAGTCATCCATCACAAAGCCATTGCCAATGTCGGTTACCACTGCTTTTTCGTTTTTAAAGCCCAGGCGCTCATAGGCTGCGAGTGATGCGCTGTTGTTTTTGTTTATCGTCAGCGAAATCCTGCGCAGACAGTTGTCGGCTGCGACGTTTTTGATGAAACCCAGGGCTTTGGCTGCCAAACCGCGCTTTCGCAGCGAACTTTTTACATAGAGCTTGCTGAGAAAGACTTCTTCTGTCTTGACTTGAATTGCAAAATATCCTGCTGGTTCACGGTCTGAATACAACAGATAATAGGTGAGCTCGTTCTGATCTATCTGCGCCCTGATTGCATCGGGGCTCTGAAACTTTGTGATCATGTAGTCGACCTGTGCGGTTCCGATAATTGGCGTATAATGCTCACGCCAGATTTTATCGGCAAGCTCGGCGGTGATTTCTATCTGTTCGCTGGTTACAACTCTTACTATTTCGATCATTACTACCTCTCGGGAATGTTTGTTTTGGCATGCATTAATAACTTTTTTGCCAACAATTGTCAAATTTCATATTTTCGTCAGTCTTTCTTTTCATTAAGTCCGGTTGGTGCAACTGCAGTTTATCTGATTTCTGCATCTGGCGTTTGTTCGTCAGGCATGTGATTTTTTTCTTTGCTGAATTTTCAGAGATTGTTTGCTAAATTTTCAACAAATAGTCACGACATTTAGTGAGAAACCCTCTTTGCTGAACGGTTTTGTGGGTTGGTATGATATTTGCTAAAAGCGCTTATACGTTACTAAAAAATCAGGAGATAAGAAATGTATAAGTTTTCACGGTTTTTGCTTGTTGCGTTACTGGTTGCTATGCTGGTTCCCGCTTTTGCTGTTAATACGACAGATTTATCAAGAGCAATGGATAGAGCCGCTCATTCTGGCGAAATGCTCAATCTCCTGATGCACCCTGGCATGCCAAAACCCTGGACCAATCCAATGTACAAAACCTGGTCAGATATGCTGCATGAAGCCTGGAAGACCATTGAACGCGAAATCAGCTCGGTCGAAACCCAACAGGATATCGAAAAAGTTCGCAATACCGTTGAAGCCTACAAGTCGCTTCAAGGCACCTATCGAGATCTCGGCTACCAGGTCGAAGTCGCTCTTGAGGACCGCATCAAGTTTTTGGAAGCCCATGCTGGCTGATTAACCCTTTCAGCAACAGCCCCGCCGACCGTCTGTGTCTGCGGGGCTGTTTTTTTCTGATTTCTATCAGACACGCTTGCGGCCTCTCAACCCGATCTGTTTTTCAGGCCGCTGCTGAAGTTTATGCTAATGCCTGCTGAAGCCTGGTCATCACTTCACTGGCCTTGCCCTGCAGAAAAACGTCGGTTACACAGTCGGTAAAGCGTGATGGGCTGGTGTTAACCTCAATGATAGTTGCACCATTACGGCTCGCAGCGGCTGGAATCATGCACGCCGGCATCACTTCTCCAGTTGTACCGATAACGATAAAAACATCGGCGATCTCGGCTTCTTTAAATGATAGAGAACAGGCCGGTTCTGGAATGCCTTCGCCAAAAAAAATAAAGTCGGGCTTAAGTTGGCCAATCACACAGTTCGGGCATTCCGGCGGCAATTTTGTCAGATCGATTGTGTCGGCAGAAAAAGTCTGGCGGCAGTCGAGGCAGATCATGCGACTGGCTGTGCCGTGAAATTCAAGAACATTTTTGCTCCCGGCTTCCTGGTGAAGATTGTCGATGTTCTGAGTAATCACGGTACTGACAAGATTCTTTGCTTCGAACTCAGCAAGCACCAGGTGAGCCGCGTTCGGCCTTGCCTGCCCAAAGAAGTCATAGAAGATTTCTTTGATAAGAGCCCATGATTGCTGGCTATGCTTGTTAAAATAGTCGATTTCGATGAATTTCGGGTCGAATTTATTCCATAGTCCGTCTTTGCCGCGAAACGGTGGAATGCCACTCTCAACCGATATTCCGGCGCCAGTGAAGGCGCACACACGCTTTGCTGACCTGATCAGTTCTGCTGCTTTCTGATACATGCTGCCTCCTGATTTTGTTACATTATACATCATCCCTGTCTAAAAAATACTCTGGAGGTGGCAGGGTTGGCTTTAGATGTATTGAGCATAGCCGGTCGCACTGACATGAAAATATTGTATTATCTTAAAGTAAGTTCTTTACAAAATCGGACTCTGGAGGTTGATTTTGGACTGCATTAAATTTAATTGCGACAGCCGTGGCATTGCGTTGAGACGGAACTGGCAGGGATTGTTCTTTGCGGTTTTTCTGCTGACAAGCGTAACGCTATATCCTCAAGAATGCAGTCTTAGCGGCATGGGATCTGGTTGTGATATGGATCAAATCGGTGGCGAAGGAGCAGAGGCAGTTGTGATCAGCGAAAAGACCGAAATGTTCAAAGGCATCGATTGGCATAAAAACAAATGGCAGAATATGCCGGCAATAATCGAGATTTCAGAAGAGTATTTGAATTTACTGTTCAATCGTCCCGAAATAGTTTTTGGGCTGCGCCGGGCCATTCGCTTTGCCTGGGATGAAGAGCATAATTACAGCGACGGAAAAGTTGTAACCAGATACAGATTCCGTCGGCTCAGCGAGCGTCAGGTGCAGATAGAATATCAGAGCGTGCTCGAAGATGACCAGGTGCAGACCGCCAGTGGCAGTTTTATCATAGATGCCCGACCCTGACCTGTTACAACAGGTAGTGGCAGAGTTTCAGGGCGGCGTTATTTGTTGAAAGCCGCCAGAGCTGTTGTTTGAATAGGATTTTACTTTGTTTGCCGATTGCATAATAATCTTCCTGAGATTATTATGACTGGTAGATAAGTCAATTGGGGCGTTTTTTCGGGTGATAAAATCAGTGGCCTCCACAAATAGCCATGTAAGCTCTTTGCTTGCGGGTTTTACATTGTTGTTGCTCAGCTTTCTGTTGTGCAGCAGTGCTGCTGTTGCTCAAATTGCTGCTGCCAGCCCGGCCGAGGCAGTTGATCCCGTTAAGATTTCCCTGCAGCTAAAATGGCTGCATCAGTTCCAGTTTGCCGGCTATTACGCTGCCATTGCCAAGGGCTATTATCGCGATGCCGGCCTTGAAGTCAATCTGATTGAGCCAGCTGAAGATACCGATGCAGTGCGCGAGGTTCTGGAAGGTCGCGCTGATTTTGGTGTAACCGGCCCGGATCTCTTGCTGTCGAGTGCAAAAGGGGACCCGGTTGTGGCATTGGCTGTGATTTTTCAGCATTCCCCCATGGTTCTGCTGGCGCGGGCAGACTCTGGAATCAGCAGTCTGCATGATCTGGTCGGGCGACGTGTTATGTTTTCGAAGTCCTCTGCTGAGTTAATGGCTTATTTTGAGGCTGAGAGATTGCCGATTGAGCAACTTGATCTGGTTCCTCATACATATTCGCCAGACGCATTGATTAAAGGGGAGGTCGATGCGTTCTCAGCTTACATCGGTAATGAGCCGTTTCTATTGAATGAAGCCGGTGTGAAATATCTTGTTTTTAATCCGAGGGCTGGCGGCATCGATTTTTATGGTGACCTGTTGTTTTCCACGCAAAGTCAGATAGATGCATCACCCGAAAAGGTTCGTGCATTTGTTGCTGCTTCTTTGCGCGGCTGGCAATATGCCATGAAGAATCCTGATGAGATAATTGATCTGATTCTGAGCAAATATTCGCAGCGGCATAGTCGTGAGCATCTCAAATATGAGGCAGAGCTGATGCAGCAGATGCTCATTCCCGAGGTCGTTGAGATTGGCTATATGAATCCGGGGCGCTGGCGTGCCATCGCCGATACCTTTATAAGCCAGGGTATGATTCCTGCGGGATTCAAGCTGGACGGCTTTATTTATGACCGAGACCCGAAGCCGGATTTTCGAAAAATATTCTTCGTTGCTGGAGTAATAATTCTGTTGGTGGTGGTTCTTTTTATCGCATCATCATTTTACTTCCGCCACATTAGACATCTGCACCAGGAAGTGGTTATCAGATTGCAGGCTGAGAAGCGTTACAACGATCTTTTGGTCAGATACGAGTATCTGCTTGAAAATGCACCATTTCCGATCATTATATCTGGCATGACTACCAGGAAACTGCTCTACCAGAATCCTGCGGCTGCAGCTCTTTTTGGGATTAAGGCAGAGGATGAGAGTAAAGTGCTGGTGTCAGATTTCTATGCCATTCCTGATCAGCGTCAGGCAATCCTGGAAATGATTGAGTCCCAGGGAAGCGTCAGAGATTATGAAGTGGTTTTGAAAAAAACTGATGGGCAGGAAATATGGACCTCTATAACTGCTGCTAAGGTAACTTTTGATGATCAAACTGCGCTGTTTTCCTCTGTTCTGGATGTGACTGAAAGAGTTCGGGCCAGAGCGGAGCTAAAAGAACTTAGTGACCGTCTGCAGCTGATTACTGACAATATGCTTGATGTCGTCTGGCTGATAGACGTGCAGACCAGCAGATTTTTGTATGTAAGCCCCTCGGTTTATCAGCTTTGCGGTTACAAGCCCGAAGAAATGATGGCGCAATTGGCAGATAATTTGTTGTCTCCGGAGTCACGCGAAAAAGTCGCTTTTCTTGCCCGTGAGGCACAGCAGAAAATTGCGGATGGAGAGACTTTATCAGAAGGCAGACTGGTAAGGATAGATCTACTCCATCGTGATGGTTCAACTGTGCACATTGAGGAAGTATCCCGCTATATTATTTCTGCCGATGGCGCTGTCAGGCATATTGGTGTGTCGCGTGATATAAGCGAAAGAATTCGCGCCGAAAGTGAGAAGGTGCGCCTGGAAGGAAAACTGCAGCAGCTGAAAAAGGCCGAAAGTCTCAGTCGTCTGGCGGGAGCTGTCGCTCACCATTTTAACAACCGATTGCATGGTGTGTTAGGTTACCTGGAGTTCAGCATGGAAGATGTCAAAAAGGGAATATTTCCGGTTGAGAATCTTGAGGCTGCGACAGATGCTGCCCGGCAGGCCGCAGAAATAGGCGCTCTGATGTTGACATATCTTGGAGAAAGCATGATTTCGACGGATTCAATCGATCTGAGAGAATTATGCAAATCGACTTTTGCGGATATACAAAAAAAATCGCCTGAAAATCTTGAATTCGAACATGTTTCATCTGAGGTTCCCCTTCCGGTTAGAGCAAATACGGGACAATTGCGTCAGGTGTTGATGAATCTATATGCTAACGCAGTTGAGGCAATTGGGGCTCGAAATGGTGTGATAAAAACCGAATTGCGCATTGCCGGCAAGGATGAAATTGATTCTGTGAACCGATACCCGGTTGATTGGGAGCCTGATGAGGCTCTATACGGCAGCTTCAAAATTACAGATAATGGTGACGGGATTGCATCCGCCGATCTGGAGCAGATTTTCGACCCGTTTTTCACCACCAGATTTACTGGTCGAGGCCTTGGTCTGGCAGTAGCGCTTGGTGTTATAAGAAACCACGGTGGTGGGATGGCAGTTATTTCAGAGCCTGGCAAGGGCAGCAGCTTCTCTTTTTATCTGCCGCTACATTAACTCTGGTTCGAATTTGTGGTTGCTTGTTTGACTTGCGGTCTGCAGAACTCTGAGTTAAGCTGGCGTCGAGAGCTTTTTGACAGCAGGTTTTCTGATTTCAGTCAGGGAGACAGGACTGCAGCATGAAAATTTTACATACTTCAGATTGGCACCTGGGAAGAAATCTGCATGGCCGAAAGCGCTATGACGAGTTTTCGGCGTTTCTTGACTGGCTGCTGAAATGTTTGGAACGCGAAAAGATCGACGTACTGCTGGTCGCTGGCGATATATTTGATAATACAGCACCGACCAGTCGCAGTCAGGAACTATATTTTGGCTTTCTCGGGCGGGTGGCGAAGAGCTGCTGCCGGCATGTGGTGATTGTTGCCGGCAATCATGATTCTGCTTCTTTGCTTGACGCAGCAAAGCCGGTTCTTGCCGCTTTGAATGTGCATGTTATCGGTGTTGCCCGTGACAATCCAGCTGATGAAGTTTTTATTCTCAACGATGCAGAAGGCCTGCCAATGGCGGTTGTAGCCGCAGTTCCATATTTGCGGGATCGTGATTTGCGCACTGCTGTAGCCGGTGAGAATGCTGACGATAAAAGCCGCAAGCTCGTCGTGGGTTTGCAGCACCACTACGCCGAAGTTTGTCTGATCGCCGAAGAAAAGCGTCAGCAGCTTGGCGAAGTGCCAGTTGTGGCAACCGGCCATCTGTTTGCGGCTGGCGGCAAAACCCTGGGTGACGACGGTGTCAGAGAATTATATGTCGGGAACCTTGCCTATATTGGCGCGGATGTATTCCCTGAAAGTATTGACTATTTAGCACTCGGCCATCTGCATATCGCGCAGACCGTCGCCGGACGGGAATATATGCGTTACAGCGGTTCACCGCTGCCCATGGGTTTTGGCGAAGCTGCTCAGACCAAAAAAGTTGTAATGATTGACTTTGCCGGCCGAAAGCCCGAGATTAGCGAAATAGACGTGCCGTGTTTTCAGGCGCTGGTGCGTATTAAAGGCTCGTTGGAGCAGATCGTAGAAAAGATCGGGGATTTGAAAAAAGAGCAGAGCACAGCCTGGCTCGAAATCGAGTGTACCAGTTTTACTGCGCCGGCGCAGCTCAAGGATGCGGTAGATGATGCGCTGGCTGGTTCCGGTATGGAAAAGCGCCTGCTCAAAAATGCCGACCAGCGCCCCGCTATGGATGGAATTGAAGATAACGCTCCCGATATCTCTGATCTCGCGCCTGAAGATGTTTTTAATCACTGTCTCGACGCGCAGGCGGTGCCCTCGGAAAAGCGGGAGATATTGCTGCAGACTTATCGCGAAGCTGTACAGACCCTTGTAGAACACGACGCGAGCAGAGACCAGGGGACTGCATGAAAATTATTAAACTGCGTTTTAACAATATCAACTCACTGGCCGGAGAATGGGAAATTGATTTTACTGACCCGAACTACCTCGATGGTATTTTTGTCATTACCGGCCCTACCGGCGCCGGCAAATCGAGCATACTCGATGCCCTGTGTCTGGCGCTTTATGGCAGCACGCCAAGACTTGGAAATATTACGCAGAACACAAACGAGGTCATGTCTCGACAGACCGCCGAGAGCAGTGCCGAGCTGACTTTTTCAACGCAGGCCGGTTCCTTTGTCTGCAGTTGGCGGCAGCATCGTGCACATAAAAAGGCTGATGGCAAGCTGTCTCTCGTCAGGCGTGAGATTGCATATGCTGAAAGCGGAGAGATCATTGCGAGTTCTCTGCAGCAGGTTAATCAGGCGGTTATCGAGATAACCGGCATGGACTTCGAGCGCTTTACCCGCTCAATGCTGCTTGCTCAGGGTGGATTTGCAGTGTTTCTTCAGGCTCGGCCGGATGAGCGGGCGCCGATTCTAGAACAGATTACCGGTACACAGATTTACAGCGAGATATCCATTCATGTGCACGAGCGCAATCGCCTGGAAAGAGATAAGCTCGAGATTCTCAAGGCTGAAATGGCAGGAATCATGCTGCTTGGCGAAGATGAGATCGGGAAGGTCCGTGATGAAATTGCTGCGAAGGCAACATTAGAGCAGCAGCAGAGCACTCAATTGGCAGTGACAGGCCAGGCGCTGCAGTGGCTGAATGGTTTGCGCGGAATCGAGGGCGAACTGCAGAAGCTCGAAGTTGAGCTTGAGCAGGCGTTAAAAGCTTTTGACTCTTTTGCCGGTGATCGTCAGCGCCTGCACAAAGCACAACAGGCCAGTGAATTTGATGCTGACTTTGCTGCACTGACCTCTCTGCGTCAGAATCAGCAGGAAGCGCTCAAGTCTCTTGGCGATATTGAGAAGCGTCTGCCCGAGCGTCAACAGGCGTTGACCGTCGCCGAAAAGTCTGTGGCTGCATCAGAGCTGGTTCTTGAGAAAAGCAAGGAAGCACAGAAAGCAGAACAGGGGCATATCCGGCAGATTCGGGCTCTTGATGCGCAGATCGGCGAACGGTCAAAAGCTTACCAAAAGTTAGAAAAGGATCTTTCAGAACTAAAAGAGCTGCTCGCCGACGCGAGCAAAAAGCAGAAAAAGACTGCTGATAGCCTCAAGGACAATACTCTTAAGCTTGAAAAAGCGCAGCAGTATATTGAGGCAAACAAGGCCGATGCAAATCTGGTCAGCGAATTTGCCGCGTTAAAAGACTTGTTGACTGCCCTGTCTGCCTGTAAAAAGAAGCAGATACAGTCGCAGGAACTCGTTGAAAAAGCGGTTTGTAAACACAAACTTGAAGAAAAAAACCTCGCTGAAAGCGAAAAAGAGCTGAGGATCTTTGAAAAGTCACTCAAAGCTGTCATGAAAAGGGTTGAAGAACAGAACGCCGAAATAAAAAAACTGCTTGGTGATCGCCATCTGCGTGAATATCGGAGCGAACAGGTTGCGCTTACCCGTGAACTGGCTTTGTTAAAACAGATAGAGAGCCTTAAAGACGAGCGCCGAAAACTTGAGGATGGCAAGCCCTGCGTGCTTTGCGGTTCGCTGGATCACCCTTATGCGCGCGGCAATGTACCTCCGATTGATGCGGCTGCAGAACGGCTCGAAAGTTTGATGGCCTTGCTCAACCAAGCTGAACAGCTCGAAGACAGTCTAAAAGAATTTGTGCTTGAAGAAAAGAATTCGCAAAAAACCGTTTCTGAAGCAGAAAAGAAGTTTGAAACGGCGAAACATAAGCTGGCAGAAGCGAAAAGCGCTCTTGCCGCCGCTGGTGAAGAACTCGAAGCTTCGCAGGAACAGTTGCAGCAGCAGAAAGCATCAGCGCTTTTGCGGCTCTCTGTTTTTGGCATTGAAGAGATTTCTGAAGATCTGCTTGGAGGTCTGAGCGCACGCCTTAATGCGTGGCAGGAAGCTCAGCAGGGCAGAACCGAACTTGAGAAAAGAGCAGCCGAGCTCACGGCCGAACTTAAAGGCTGCGAGAGCCTGCAAGCCCGATTGAATGAAGATCTTGCCGGCAAAACCGTCGCTTTCGAAGAGATCGGGCAGGAACTCTCTGCGCTTACAGGCTCGCGAAAAGGGCTTTATGGCGATAAAGATACTGATGTCGAAGAGCTGAAATTTGAAAAAGCAGTTCAAAAAGCTGATTCAGAAACAACTGCCTTGCGAAACCAGCTGCAACAGCACGCTTTGCAGCTGAATGAAACATTGGCACTGCAGACCTCGCTAAAAGCAACTGCAACTGCTTTGCAGTTGCAGTTGGTCGAAAGCGTCCGCAATTTTGCCTGCACTCTTTTGAACAGCGGTTTTACTGACGAAGAACAATTTAAGTCCGTTCGCATGGCTAAGGCAGAGCGCGATGTGCTGCTGAGACGCTCCCAGGAACTTGACAACAGAAAAGTTGAGATTGGCGCACGCCTTACTGATGCCGGCAATCGTCTTAAAATAGAAAACGAAAAACAGTTGACCGATCAGCCGGTTGAAGAGCTGCAAAAACGGCATGATAGCCTGACTGCAGAAATCAGACAGCTTGGTCAGGAAATCGGTGCTTTTAAACAACGCATCGAAGACAATGATAAGGCGCGCAGCAAATTCAGCGAGAAGAGTGCGCTTATCGAAGCGCAGAAAGCTGAGTCATGGCGCTGGTCTGAACTGCACTCGCTGATTGGTTCGTCAGATGGCAAAAAATTTCGCAACATTGCTCAGGGGCTTACCTTTGCTGTGATGATCGGCCACGCCAACAGGCAGTTGCGACAGATGAGCGACCGCTATCAGCTTGTGCGCGACCCATTGAACCCGCTTGATCTCAACATTATCGACAATTACCAGGCCGGCGAGCAGCGCTCGATTAAAAATCTTTCCGGCGGCGAAAGTTTTATTGTCAGTCTTGCCTTGGCGCTGGGTCTTTCGAACATGGCCAGCCGTAATGTTCGTGTTGATTCGCTGTTTCTTGATGAAGGTTTTGGTACCCTCGACGAAGATGCGCTGGAATCTGCGATTGAGGCCTTGTCTGGCCTGCATCAGGAAGGCAAGCTGATCGGCATAATTTCGCATGTAAGCACACTTAAAGAGCGCATCGGCACGCAGATAAGCGTTGAGCCGCTGTCCGGCGGCCGAAGTCAGATAAAAGGCCCCGGTTGTCGCAAAATTTGACAAATGCCAGAGTGAGTTCCTTAAATTACTGTTGTTCTAGCCAGCTTTTCGCAGATTCGATATCGTAAAATAAACCGAATTCAATCTTTTCGCGTATGGAAAAACCGGCCAGGCGCCTTTCCAGTTCCAGTGATTTTGGTCTTTTCTCATCGATCACAAGCGCGCATTTGTCTCTGATACGTCCTTTGTAGGTGATAAGGAACTCAGCAAAGGAAGATACTTCACTCAAATCACGGTGGCGACTAGAAGTCCGTGCATCGATCAACACCGAAAAAGTATCTATTTCATCAGGATTGCCGAGAGCCTGACGAAAAGCTTTCTCAGCCTGATTTATTGTATTCTCGCCGTCAAGAATAAAGACTAAAATTGCCTCTTCTTTTTTGAAGGTAACGCCCATGGATTCTCCTGAGTAACTAAATCCTAGCACCAAAGTTGATTGAGTTCAATATCGTTGGGATCAATAATACATGTTTTAGGCAGAAATGTTTCGACTGGTTCTCGGTTGGATGCTCCGATTTTACCGTAGAAGTGAAGAGAATGTAGCAAAAGGTTGACAAATTGCTGTGCAATAATTAGAGTAATCGCATGTGAATATGCGATTTAGTTGTCATGACGACCAGTGGGGGGCAGAATGTTGAGCCAGACGAGTGTGCATGTGATCAGAGCGTTGACTTTTCTTGCGGCACAGCCCGCCGATAAATTTGTTGGAGCTGCTGCTATTGCTGCAGCAACTGGTGCGCCGCAGAATTATCTGGGCAAGCTGTTGCAGCAGTTTTGTCAGAAAGGCTTGCTTGAGTCTCAACGCGGCGCTGGTGGTGGTGTTCGCCTGGCAAAACCTGCTGACAGTATTACTCTGCTGCAGGTAGTTGAGCCGGTTGAGCATTTGAGTCAGCGGCGCAACTGCTTTATGGGCCAACTATGCTGCGGCGTTCGCCCATGCACATATCACAAGAGTTGGCTGAAGTTGCATTCTGACTTTGTCGAGTTTCTTGAATCAGTGACTTTGGCTGGCATATTAGCTCAGAGCGAATGGCAGTTGCCTGATATCAAATCTGAAAAATCTGGGAGGAAAAAGAAATAATGACGATTCAACTTGATGCTTGCGATGTATTCAAGGCTGCAATTATGCTTGAAGAGCGGGGAGTCGGTTTTTATGCTGATGCCGCGGTCAAGTTTTCCGGGCATGCCCGCAATCTGCTTATGCAGCTTTCCGAGATGGAGAAGGGGCACGCGCAGATTTTTAGAAATATACTTGCCGGGCTTGCTGCCGTTGATGTAGTTGCAGACGACTCAGATGGGGAAGAATCAGCTGCTTTTCTGCAGGCACTGACGTCAGATCGCATAATTACAGATGCCTGTCGTCCTGACGAAAACGATAGTTATGACACAGTTCTTGAAAAGGCTATGTTGATCGAGAAAAACTCAGTGTTTTTTTACACCACAGTTAAAGAGATTGTGCAGGGCAAAATGGCTGTGGGGGCTGTTGAGAAAATATTGCAGGAAGAATTGACCCATTTTAAAATGCTCAATGACGCGCTCATAGACTGGCGTCGCCGCAACAAGAGAGGCAGGAGCCGGACCGATGAATAAATCATTTAAATTGAGTTCTGAGCAGTTTAAAACGGTTTTTGCAGGTTTGAGCGAACATTACTGTATTGTCGGCCCAAAGCGCTTTGCCGGACTGGGTCGCTTTTCTGATACTGATCTGATTAGATATGCTCCATTGACTTCTATTGACGAGCTTGAGCTGGCAGAAAAAAGCTGTTTTTCACCCAAAGATCTTGTTTTCCCGCCAGATGAGACGCTGTTTTACTTTAACGGTCAGCAGTTCAGTGAAGCTGCTTTGCCAGATAATTTGGAGATTATTGTGCTGTTGCGGCCATGCGATATAAACGGAATTGATCGGCTTGATCGCATGTTTATGAAAAATGCTGACGTGATAGACCCTTATTATCAGCGGCGTAGATCCAGGCTGCATTTTTTTATGATCGAGTGTCGCGAATCTTTCGAAAATTGCTTTTGTGTTTCGATGAATGCTAATCGCAGCGACAATTATGCCGCTGCTCTGCGCTTTGGCAAAGATGGTGTTGAAGCTGAGGTCGCGTCGGATAAATTTCTTGAGACCTTTGCTGTTAACGGTTCTGTATTTGAATTTAAACCTGAATTTGTCAGCGAAAATCAGATAAAGGTTGAATTGCCCAAAGTTGAAACAATGCCGCCTGAAATATTCACAGACAAACTCTGGGAAGAATACGACAGTCGCTGTATTTCCTGTGGTCGCTGCAATACTTCGTGTGTGACCTGCAGTTGCTTTACGACAAGAGACCTGTTTTATGGCGACAGCAGAACTTGCGGTGAGCGGCGGCGGGTCTGGGATGGCTGCCATCTTGATGGCTTCTGTGATATGGCTGGTGGTCACACCTTTCGCAAGAATAAGGGTGAACGTATGCGTTTTAAAACATTTCACAAGATTTATGATTACAGAAAACGTTTTGGCGTTGATATGTGTGTTGGCTGCGGCCGCTGTGACGATGTCTGCCCCGAGTATATTTCGTTTTCGAATTGCATAAACAAGTTAAGCGCGAGACTTAAAGAGGGGGCAGAATAATGAGCGCACAGACCACTGCTAATCCTTATTTGCCTTTTGTCACAAAAATCATTGCTGTCAAAGCCGAGACTGAGAGCGAGTTCACGCTGACCGTTCAGGCTGTATGTAGTATTACTCCCGGTCAGTTTTTTCAAGTCTCACTGCCGCGTATCGGCGAAGCGCCAATTTCGGTGAGCAATTACGGCTCAGACTGGATACAGTTCACTATTCGCGCGGTAGGCAAGCTTACCGGTGCCATCCAAAACCTGAAAACAGGCGAAAATCTGTTTATTCGCGGGCCTTATGGCACCGGTTTTCCAGTTGACCGTTTCAAAAACAGTCGTCTGGTTATTGTTGCCGGTGGCTCAGGTGTCGCGCCGGTGCGGCCTCTGGTCGATCAGGTGGTAAATGGGCAACTTCCTGTAAAGAGTCTCGACCTGATCGCTGGTTTTAAAAATCGTGCAAGCATAATTTTTACTGATGACCTTGTTCAGTGGCAGCAAAAGAGTAATCTTACTCTGACCATCGATAAACAAGAAGAAGGTTGGGACGGCGCTACCGGCCTGGTTACCGAACATATTAGAAAGCTGCGTTTCGATACATTTGATGATCTGCAGGTTATCGTGGTTGGTCCGCCAGTCATGATGAAATTTGCCACTGCTGAGTTCAGAATGCTGCAGGTGCCTGCTGAGCGCATCTGGGTGTCATTTGAGCGTCTCATGTCATGTGGCCTTGGCAAATGCGGTCACTGTAAGATTGATTATACTTACGTCTGTGTCGACGGCCCGGTGCTGAATTACAGCTATGCCGCCAACCTCATTGATTGAGAGGTAATGAAAATGTCACTCGATTTGAATCGCAAAAAAGTAACAAAGAATGCTTATCGCATAACTAAGCGTCGCAATTATACGGCGTTGCGCGTAAGGGTGCCCGGTGGCCACCTCAATGCCGCGCAGTTGTCTATTATTGCCGGTCTGGCTGAGACTTTCGGTGATGGCACCCTGCATGTTACCGCCCGCCAGGGCTTTGAAATACCTAATATTCCGTTTGAGCGCATGAGCGAAGTAAACGCTGCTTTAAAACCACTGCTTGCAGAACTGCAGCTAAGACATGGTGTGCAGATAGATAATATTGATGCGGGTTACCCTGGAGCAGGCATGCGAAATATATCAGCCTGTGTTGGCAATCGCATCTGTCCGTTTGCAAACGCTGATACGACAGCCCTGGCGCAACGGCTTGAGGGTATGCTTTATCCGAATGATCTGCATGTGAAAATTGCGGTAACCGGTTGTCCGAACGACTGCGTCAAGGTCCATCTGCAGGATTTTGGCATAGTCGCGATCTGTGAACCAGAATACCATTACGACGATTGTATTGGCTGTGAGGCTTGTGTGAAAGCCTGCGAACGCAAGGTGACCGGGGCTTTGACGATGCAGAATGGAAAGGTTTATCGCGATGAGCGCCGCTGCATTGGTTGTGGCGAATGTGTGCTGAGCTGCCCGACTGCCGCCTGGACACGTCGGCCCGGCAGGCTTTACCGTGTGCTGATTATGGGGCGAACCGGCAAGCGCAATCCGCGTCTGGCCATGCCGTTTCTTGATCGGGTCAGCGAAGATGTCGTTTGTCAGCTTATCAAAAACACATTGCCTTATGCCGAACGCCATAGACTCAAGTGCATACCCAAAGAGCACATCGGTTACATCGTTGATCGCACCGGCCTTGATGTATTCAAGGAAGAAGCGCTGACCGGAATTGAGTTTAATCCTGGTGCGCGCATTGCTAAAACCATTCAGTGGCCTGGATACAACACTCTTAACGATGCCAATTTTAAACTTATCAGTAAGTAAATTTGTTTCAGCGAGGCGAAAACATGCATCAGGAAACATTGACAAAACTTAACAACCTTGCGACTGCCAAGCGTGATCTGCTGAATGCCGGGCGGGGTCGCTATTTTGTGCTGGCCATGCTGGCCGGTTTTTATGTTGGGCTCGGTATTATTCTTATTTTGACCATAGGTGGTCAGCTCGGCGCTGACCCGATTAAAAAGACGCTTATGGGCGTCAGCTTCGGGATTGCTCTGAGTCTCGTAATTATGGCGGGATCTGAGCTGTTCACCGGCAACAACATGATCATGGCCGCTGCCAGTCTCGATGGCAAGGTGAGCTGGAGTGACACGATCAGAATCTGGAGCTGGTCATGGTTTGGTAACTGGGCGGGCAGCATTCTGGTGTCGGTACTGTTTGTTTTGTCTGGACAGGCTGCAGGTTCTACCGGGGTTTTTGCCGGCGTGGTTTCTGCCGCCAAAATGGGCGGATCTGTTCAGCATCTGTTCTTTCAGGGCTTTTTGTGCAATATCCTGGTTTGTCTTGCCGTTTTGTGTGCCATCAAACTTAAGGAAGAGACCGCAAAGCTGATCATGATCTGGTGGTGTCTTTTTGCATTCATCACCAGTGGATTTGAGCACAGTATTGCTAATATGACGGTTTTAACCATTGGCCTGCTTGTTGCTCCCGGCACCGATGTTACCATGATGGGCTACTTGTATAACCTCGGCGTTGTTGGCCTCGGCAACCTGTTTGGTGGCGCTCTGATTCTCGGTGGTGGCTACTGGCTTGCCGGCCGTTGTACCACTGCCAACGACCAATCAGCAGTTTGTTCAGTTGCAAAATGATTGGCAGGACTGCGTAAGAATCATGCCTGAACCTCATTTTTTTTCTTTTTGCAGAGCGCAAAAAACTGCTTGTTGAGGCTTCTTCACATGACTTCACCCGGCTTGTACCTGAGTGTTAATCTTGCCTTTACAGGTGAAAAAGCTCGAATATAATATGATACAATGTATATGAATAGTCATTTTACATGTTGAACTACAAAGGGGTTCTCATGTTTGAGATTTTTTACGGAGTCATTTTCATTCTGGCTGTTTTATTTTGTCTCTACCTGGTCGCAGGTGGAGGAAAACGACGATGCGCTGATTGCGGATTTGAAGGAGCGCCGAAGCCAAGTCCGTTGGGTTGCCTGTTTTCTCCACTCGCAATTCTTGCTCCAGACCTCTTTCTTCTTTTTTTTCTTAAAGGCGGCGACGAACCATGCCCGAAATGCGGGAGCAAAAAGTTTAACTATTGATTGAATCGGAGGAAAGCATTTGGTGCTTCGTTCTAAGAGTGCTGGTCTACAATCTCATTTTATCTTGAGAAATATTTATTCACAGAGATCTTTTTTTTGTTTTTACAGTTCCAATTCAGATAAATATTATTCAATATGATCGGAAATAACACGCTTATGTTCAATTATTCTCCAGAGACCGCATTGTTGCTTAGCCTTTTTAGAATATTTCTTAAGGAAGAAGATATAGAGCAAATTGTCGAAGCTGCTTTTAAGCACATTTTACAGGCCGCAAAGTGGGACTATGGGGAATTGTGGGAATGGGCCCCTGCTTTAAATTTGCTGGTGCTAAAAAGCGTTGAGCATTCTGATAACCCGGCACTGACTGAATTTGCCAGACAAAGCAGGATTGTACGCCTTGCCATGGGTGAAGGATTGTCGGGGCGGGTTTTTCAAGATAAGACAGCCATTTGGGAAGAAGACATAACAACGCTTTCTGAGCATCTTTTTCCGCGCGTTAAACTTGCACAGATTGCCGGTCTTAGGGGTGCACTGGGAATTCCCGTTATCATCTCAGATCGCGTCGCATTTGTGATGATTTTCTTTTTATCTCCGCTTCAGGCTGCGGACAGCAAAGCCGTCGAAATGGTTTCTATGGTTGGAATGCAGCTCGAAATGCCCATTCATTGTCTGCAAACTCGGATGACACTGGAGAAGGCCAACCATTCCTTCAGCCGAACATTAGAAATACAGACTGCAATTAACAAATTAACTACCTTGCCCTTGAAGAATCAGTCATTTGATACTACTCTTCATGATTTTCTGGAAATCATTATTGAGCTTCCATGGTTATCTATAACTCGCAAAGGTTGTCTTTTTCTTGTTGATGAAACAACAGGTCATCTGGTGATGCGCACTCATTGTGGCCTGAACCAGGAGATTGTTGAAGCCTGCTCGATTATACCCAGTGGAAAGTGCCTGTGCGGAAGGGTTCTGGAAAGTGGTAAGGCTATATTTAGATCATGTGTTGATGACGAGCATGAAATCAGTTATTCCGGAATGGCCGAACATGGCCATTATTGCTCGCCGCTCAAATCAGGAAATGGAAAGATCATCGGCGTGCTAAACTTTTATGTAAAACATGGGCATGTTTCCGAGCCATGGGAAGTTCAGTTTCTAGACACGGTGTCAAACCTGCTCGCCCAGATTATTGAGAAGGAAAATGTGCAGGAGCAAAAACGTCGGACGGATCGGCAACTCATGCATTTGCAGCGTGAGGAGTCGATTGGACGTTTGGCAAGCGGGATAGCCCATGATTTTAACAATTTGCTGGCGGTGATTTTGGGGTATACGGAAATGACGTTCGATTCTCTTCCTGAAGACTTTGTAGCTCGCGAGGATCTTTCCGAAGTTCTGATTGCCTGTCAGCGAGCTCGTTCTCTCACCAGACAGCTTTTGCTGTTTTCCAGAAATGATGTTGTCGAAAAAGTTAAACTGGATTTGAATGAGGTGGCCAAAAACCTTAGCAAGATGCTCGGCCGTCTGATTGGTGAACAGGTTCAACTGGAAGTAATTACATCAGATGAGTCAACTTGCATTATTGGCGATCATGGCCAGATGGAGCAGTTGATTCTAAATCTCACTATCAATGCCCGCGATGCCATGCCAATGGGCGGTAGAATCATTATCAAGACGGGAAAAGTAATACACGATGAGACCGTTTTTGATTCTCTTGCAGGAAAGCACATTGGAGCATTCGCGTATTTAACTGTTACTGACACGGGAACCGGAATGCCACCGGAAGTGCTCAAGAGAATTTTTGAGCCTTTTTTTACGACTAAGGCTACGGGGGCGGGCACCGGTCTCGGGCTGGCAACGGCAAAACAAATCGTAGACCAGCATGATGGGCAAATCAGTGTTCAAAGCCAATTGCAGGTGGGAACTCAATTTGCCGTTCGTTTTCCGCTTGCCGAAGGAACAGGAAAACTCTATGTGCCTGGGAGCGAATTGGTCGTCAAAAGAGGTGTTGGCCAAAGAATTCTTGTGCTGGAAGACGAAAATATTTTGCAGGAATTGGCAATCAAGGTTCTTTCTAAAGGCGGGTACTCTGTTTCTGGAGCAAGTTGTCCCAGTGACGCTCTCAGGTATTTGTCTGAAAAAGATTGTGATTGCCCGTTTGATCTTGTTTTTTCTGACCTTGTCATGCCAGAAATCAGCGGACTGAAATTGTTAGATTTTCTTTGTGAATCTTTTCGTGGAGCAAAAGTGCTGATTACAACCGGTTATATTATTCAGGAGCCGGATTTTCTGGATCAGTTGAAAAAATCGAAAATTCCATTGCTTCATAAACCCTATTCAGTTCATGAGTTGTTGATAGCCGTAAGTCAGGCTCTTGAATGATTTTATATGGAGAGTTCCTGATGGCCACGACTTTACATGAAAAAGCCGGGGCTGCCTTAAATTTGGCAGCCCCGGCTTTCTGTAATGCTGTATTCAGTGGCAAGCATGGCTTATCGCAAAAAGTCACCATCAACGCCAATTTTGCCGGGTCCGTCAAGCACATAAATGCCGGCAGAGCAGCCCTTGACATTGAAGCTGATGTTACCGTGCGTTACATTGATTTCATTGCCGGTTACTGCGTCGCGGTAAAGACCGTTGCGAACGCCGGTTATGCTGATGTTCTGGTCGCCATCGGTAGCCAGGCCAACCACTACATAGCTTTCGCCATTGTTATGATCTCTGATAAAGCTCATGCCTGAGCCCCATTCGCCAACCTTGCTCATCGGCGCTTTCTGCAGGGCTGGAATCGCGAGACGGATCTGGTTAAGGCGTTTGATATGCCGATAGAGCGCATGCTTCTGTGTCTTTTTGATGCTGTCAGCTTCGATGTGGTCGCCAAAATAGGCTCTGCCTGTGCTGTCTATCGTGTCGGTGTTGCCGCAGATATCCTGGGGAGCGCCGCGCATGAAGGCGATTTCCTCGCCATAATACAGACAGGGTATGCCTCTTATTGTCCAGAGCATGTTGTATGCTACCGCAGCCATCCAGTCTTCACCTTGGAAACGGTATTTAAAGTCGTTGTCAGGGCCGACATCGTGATTTTGCAGAAAAGTTACCAGTTGAGTCGCATCGCCGTAAACCCAGTCCATAGACAGTACACTGCCGATACCGTTGAATCCGCCTCGACTGAGGTTGTCGCGGAAGGTTGAGAACAACGAGAAATCAAGCACTGAAAAGCCTGAGTCGCCGCCAGAATTTGGGTTTCTCGGGTCGTTTCCGAGCCTGGTGTACCACCATGGCCGAATTTCTGATGGGCCGTTGTCGCCACCGAGATCGCCCCAGCCATGGCCTTTGACCAGGTTTTCACCGAAAACGAAGGTGCCCGGTTTGTGTCTTTTCCAGGTGTTGACGTAGGTCAGCAGGTCGCCGCGTTCAAGATGTTTTACTGTATCGAGGCGAATCGCATCGACGCCCATGTCGAGATATTTGCAGATCGCCGAGTTGATATAATCTCTTACGTTTTGTTTTTCAGTAGCCAGGTCAAGGCAGTCGCCGGCCATGTGTTTGGTCTGCAGGGATTTTGGGCTTTCCCAGTCGCCACCAGACATGAAGCCGTCCAGGTGATACCATTCGGGATCAAGCTTGTTTGCGTCAGTGCCAAAAAAGCGCTCGGGACTGACATCTGCATTCGGAACAGTTGCACCGGTAACCGGGTCAAGCAGAGGTTCAATGCCTTCGGGGTCAGTCTTGAGACGGGCCTTGAACCATGCCGGAGCCACCGGGTTGTCGTTATCCATGCGGAAAGGCTCTTTGTAATTGCCGAGATTGCCAGAGTAAGGCCAGTCTGGCGTAACTCCATTTTTGCGGAAATATTTGAGGGGAAGACGGTTGATCCAGACTTTACCGCGAATGCCGTAGTTCGAAGAGTGGTTGATAACTACATCCTGAATTACCTTAATGCCTCGTTTATGGCACTCTTTGATCACATCTTTATAGGTAGCGCCAGGCGATTCAAGACGAGGATCTACGCGTGTCCAGTCATAGGCATGATAGCCGTGATAATCCAGGCCGCTACGGTTTTCGACGGGCGGTGTGATCCAGATTGCAGTAAAACCAAGATCCTTGAGGTAGTCAAGTTTGCTGATCAGCCCTTTAAAGTCGCCGCGCCAGTGTGGATCGCCTTTTTTGACGCGGTCACGGCAATAAAAGTTGTTTTCGCTGTCGCCATCGTAAAATCTTGTGGTGATCATGAAATAGATGGTCTCTTCGCGAAAGTCCATGCCAGTCGGCGCGGGTGGGGGAGTTGGCGGTGTCGGTAAAGCTGGTGGTTCGGGTGGTGCAGGTGGTTGGTTCTGCAGTTTGTCCAGGCTGAATTCACCGTTTTCAGGCGAAAACACAAATTCGTGCCAGCCCGAGCTCGTGACAGCAGCCTTGATGTTGCCGGCATCCTTAACGACTTTGCCCATCTGCGGCAGGGCTTCAGATATGCTGTCATTGCCCCAGTTCAGTTGCCAGCTGCCGTTAGCTGTAAACTTGTATTCGATCAGGCCGGCATGCAGAAAAAAACGGGCTTTCCAGAGGCCGTTCTGCACGGTCATTTCACTGGTTTTGGCGTTTACCGACCAGCTGTTGAAACTGCCGGCGACGTTAATCTGGCGGTAAGTGTCCTGAGCCTGTACTGTGCATAATGCCAACAGTATCATAAGTAGCAGGGTCGAAAAGAAGCTGAATTTCTTCATTTTGTGCTCCAGTCAAACATTTTTTTTCTGTGACCGGCAAACTTTCTGAAGAACCAGCCTGCCATGCTGTAGTGTACGTCTATCTGTGAAGGTCAATAAACCGCAAAACAGGTAACCGTTTTGCGATTATGAGTCAGAATTTGCCATCGCGTCTTATTTGAACAGGTCGGCGGCTTCGGCGTAAGTCTTGTAAAGCTTCTGAACCCAGTTGCGATAGGCTTTTACGTTATCGTCGCTCATGCCGAAAATCTTTTTGAGACGGTTGATGACCCTGTCTTCTTCTACCGAAAAATCGCCGTCGCAGGCTGACAGGCCGATTAGTTCGAGCATTACCGCTACCTGTGGGATCTTGTCCGGGAAAAACGCCTTCAGGACTTCGTCAGAAGGGTTGCAGATCATTTCTGGCTGCCCCATTTCGCCGCTCAAAGATGCAATCATGGCTATTTCATGATCGGTAATGCGGTTGTCGGCTTCGATCAGCTCTTTGGCCAGACCGAGAAACAGTTTCTGCTGGTTTGCATTGAGATCTTTCAAAAACATCCGTAAGCCTCCCGAAAATATGGTTTCTTTCGAGTCCAGCCTAACAACTTTTACGAAAAATATCAATTATCTTTAATTCAGTGCTCTGGCAACCCTGTGTTTGCTGGTAAATGACGGTTCGTAAAGTGTCTGTATTACCATTAAATCAGGGTTTTCACGGCAGATTGTTATGTTTGCCCAAGCCACGAAGAGCAAAATGATTGGACAATATTTGTTAATATCTCTGTTATTCAGTGTGAAAATTGCTTTTAAAGGCAGACATTCATTTGCAAAATGAGAGATTCTGCGTAATATAATTAAACCGTCTGTGGATGAAAGACAGGTTTTTAATATGCCTTAAAAGCGAATCTGGCATTTTTTTGGGGGGGAATGTGGGTGAATTATTCTTTGTAATAATTGTTGGCACAATTGTGATTGGGCCAATATGGTTTTTGATTTGGGCGATATCGAGCATTTCAAGTTTTGGTAAGAAATTGCGCGAACAGGCCGAAACAATAGAAACGCTGCAGGAACGGCTTGCCAGACTGCAGTCTGGCCTGTGGCGACTGGAAAAATCTGGCGGCGCAGTTGCTTCTGGTTCGCCGACAGTACAGGCGCAATCTGTTCAGCCGGCTCCCCCAGGATTGGAAAAATCTGGCAAACCGGCCAGTGTGAATGCCGATATAGCGCCTCTGCCAACAGGAGCTTTTGCAACAGATCAATCTGATGTATTTCAGGCCGGGCCAGCTAGAACCAGACCTGCACCGGCTGTAGAAAATGTCGCTCATTCTGAGACTGACAACGCAACAACTGCAGATCCCCATCAGGTAAATGCTTTTTTTGAACAGATTGAGCATGGTTCGCATGAAGCCATAAGGTCTGGTAATGCAGATTTGTCATCACATCGACACAAAGAGCCACTCGTGCATCCCCAAAAGCCTGCGATTGCTAAGACTGATTGGAGCAGCATGGATTTTGAGTCCATGATCGGCGGCAATCTGATGAACAAGGCCGGTGCCTTTTTGCTTGTTATTGGCATGGCGCTGTTTCTCAACTACAGTTTTGCGGCGCTGGGTCCCTGGGCAAAGCTCGCGGCTGGCGCAACTTTTTCCACAATTCTACTGGCCTGGGGAATTTTTCTTGAGCGTAAAAAGAGCGGCAACCTCATGGCGGTCGGACTGATCGGCGCTGGCTGGTCGTGCCTTTATCTGACTGCCTTTTCGGCGCATGGTGTAGCCGCGACCAAAGTTATTGAGACGCCGCTGGTAGGTATGCTGCTGTTAATAGCGGTTTCATGTGGTATGATCGCGCATTCGCTGCGTTATCGATCAGAAGTGGCGACCGGATTGGCTTTTATTTTCGCCTTTGCCGGGTTGTTTGTCGCCGAGGTTTCGCTGTTCAGTGAGGTTGCCGCCGTCATCATGGCGATCAGCATGCTCGCGATTTCTTGGTATTTCGACTGGCATCAACTGGCGTCTGCCGGACTTATCTTGACCTACGGTTCTATGTTGGCCCGCCTGAACTGGAACTCACCGCCATCGACGCTTGGCCCGCTGCAGCGCATAATGTTTTTGCAGCCGCTGTTGCTTGTGCTCTGGTCAACCTTTGAGCTGGTCGGCATGAGCTTTATGCGCCGCAATCCGACGAGCGAAGAGCCGACCCGCTTTTTGTTTCCAATGAATTTTGTGGCCTATCTGGTAGCTTCGCTGCTGACCTGGCCAATGGTCAAAGAAGCACCGCTCTATTTCCTGGCCGGGTTGATCATGGCACAGTATATCGTTACCGGCCTGGCTCGGGGCTTCTGGTGCAGTAATCCAGGGGAAGCTGCCGTCGAAAAGGTGCGCTTTTTTCTGGGCTCGTGCGAAGACAGCCTGGTCATCGCTGCTGGCGCGCTCTGCTACGGAATCTGGTATCTGTTGCCGGCGCCGGTTGTGGTAATTGGTTGGGCCGTAGTTGGCCTGATTCTTGTCGAGATTGCTTATCGGCTGCCATGGCAGTTAATGCGTTTTATCGGGCATCTCATCGTGACCGTAGCATTTTTCAGGGTATTTATCGCCAATCTTGATATCGCCGGCGCTTCGGCCGGCATCTCACATCGTCTACTCACTGTGGTGCCGGTTATTTTCATGATGCTACATCTCTATTATCGCACCGACACCGAATTGAGTTGGGAAGCTTCGCCAACTGGCGGCACCCGTCAATTTGCGCCGGCTTATTCTTATTACGCACTTATTCTGGCAGCGGCATTGGTTCGCTTTGAGCTTGGCGCTGGCCTTACTCCGCCGATATGGGCCGTCCTTGCGATCGTCATGACCGGGCTGGGGCAAAAGTTGAAAAACGTGCATTTCGGACGGCAGGGCTTGTATCTGGCTATAGGCGCCATAGGCTATGGTCTCGGCAACGACTGGCACAGCGACAGCATAAATCCGGTGTTGGGCAACCCGTGGGGCATCGGATTGGTTTCGATCACCTGCCTTTATGCATGCCGTTGGATGACAGGCAATGAGGTCGCAGCGCCGGCAGATTCAATACTGTCAGGACTGGATGCTTTTCGTCAGCACATTTTCTCGCTTGGCGGCTCAATCGGGCTCGCGTATTTGTTATATGTGCAGATTTCTGGCGGCTTTCTGACCCTGGCCTGGTCACTGATGGGTATGGGGCTGCTCGTCGCTGGTTTTATGTTTAAAGATCGACTGCTGCGCTTCTCCGGACTTGGCCTGGTTCTGCTCTGCATCATCAAGGTTTTTCTCTACGATGCACGTGTACTCGAAGCGCCGCTGCGCATACTGGCTTTCATGTGTCTTGGCGGGGCTATGATTGCGATTTCGTGGGGTTACACCAGATATAAAGACAGAATCGAGGAACTGCTCAAATGAAGCCAGTATATTCATTGCTGGCTGTCCTGCTGATGCTGGTTGTGGGTGGCATTATCGTTATGAAGGGCGAGCCAGACAATAAAGTCGGGCTGTCTGGAGTTATGGAACTGGTTGGTGATGCTCAGCGCACTGCGCTTAAGCCGGCGATGATGGTTACCAGAGTTACCCCGGCTGAAGAAATGGAACTGGGACGGAGTCTGGCGAGCCAGATGCATTTTGGTCACAGCTCCGGGACTAAGCGTAAGGAATTAAAAGAGATTGAGGAATATATTAATCGGCTTGGGCAATCGTTGCTGGGCAACATCAGTCGCAAGGAAATCGTTTATGAGTTTCATCTTATCAATCGGAGTATGGTAAATGCCTTTGCTCTGCCGGGCGGGCAGATATTTGTGTTCAGAGGCCTTGTCGACTTCGTTGAGTCTGAGGCTGAACTGGCAGCTGTTCTTGGGCACGAGATCACTCATGTCGATGCGCGCCACTGTATCGAGATGTTTCAGGCAGAAATGGCTGCCGAAAAAATTACCGGCCCGATTCTCGGTAATAGCAAATGGTTAGGCGGTATGGGCATGCGCATGGCCAGTCACATAATTCAGGGTGGTTATCGACAGTATCAGGAGTTTGAGGCCGATGCCCGTGGCCTGAAGTTTTCGGTTGAGGCCGGCTATGATCCCAAGGCTGCTGAGAAGTTCATGGCAAGACTTGGCGAAAATTTTGAAAAAACAGAATCGCAGATTAAAGCTTCGGATCCGGTTGAAGAGCTTCAAATCGCAGTTAAAACAGCAGCCGGTAGCTACTTCAGGTCGCATCCGCCGACTCCAGAGCGTGTAAAGAGGCTGCAAGCGCTTGGTTCTCAGCAGACTGGCAAACAAAAATTTTACATTGGCAAAGAAAATCTGAAATTACGTGAGATACGTGCGCAGAAGCCCCTCGACAACGAATTTACGACCAACTAGTTGTTTTTTTTATACAGCCTAAATTTATTTTCTGCTGTCTCTGCCGTGCTTCGGAAGCCTTTGAGCCTCTAGTTTTGCCTGCTGACGGCCATTTTTTTGTCTGACAATTGTGTTATACTTAAGTTGTAGATACTTTTCCGGTTCTGGTTATTGTGCTCTCAGCAACCCAGTTTCAGAAAAATACCACAATTCACAACATAAGGAGCAGATTATGGAAGGTAAAACCGGAACCAGAGTTGTATTGCCAGGAATTTACAAGTGCAAGGAACACCCCGACTCAACCAAGACATTTGCCAAAAACACCACATTTTTGCCATGCGGACGCGCTGGAAGTCACGGCACTACATGGATACTGGTGCGCAAAACAGACTAAGCAGGCCTTGCTGTAAGCTAGTTAGCGGCCCGACAAGTTTTTTAACATCTTGTTAGAGGTCTGCAAAACAGCCCCAGGTCACATAATTCAATGGTGCGGCAATTTTTTTGGCCTGAGATTGTTTTGCTATGTACGAGCATTGTATCTTTTCTACTTAGCTTCTTCCGCGATTGTCTCTGAAGAATTTTCCTGGCGTGCCAGGTATTTTCTGGCAGCCAGCAGAATCACGAAGGACAGCGAGCAGAGCAGGATATCAACAACCGTCAGGTCTGGTTTCATTGTCTTTCTGGCAACAACGAAGGCCAGAAGTTCAAGTACCGCCTCAAGATCATGGGTTAAAAGGGTTCGAATCAACTCAAGGCAGATAACCAGGAGTAGAATCCGGTTAATCAACTCATAGAGAGTGTCAACGTTCGCCCAGTTTTCACCGCCCATTGATGATACCGATGAATAAAAAAACACCGCCATACCCATCAGTATTGAAATCGCAAGAATCCGTTCTGACCAGAGAGTGACGCGACGCAACAATTCTGATACTTGGGCAACTCTTGGCATTTTCAGCCCCTCCCCGAATGTTTAAATAAGAGTGCTGACTTGGTTTCAACTCTATTTGCAAACGGTAACTGTTTTTTTTTTATTTGTCAAACCTGAGCTCGCCGTGTCAGTTATAATCCATTTGCCGATTTATGAATACTTTAAGAGATATTTTGTTTTGGATTGTTGTTCAGTAAAGGCTCTACATGCAGAACTTCCCTCTGTTTGAATTGTTATTATCGCAGGTTATTCGGCGTTTTTTCTTCGGGGATTGATTATTTGCGATATTTTAGGCTTGAGGCTGTTACTGTTTTGGTGCTATAGTCTGCATGCGCGAAAAAACTGAAATTAAACTCCAATTATGCAACAAAATATAGCAAACGCTGAACTGCCCTACGCAGAGCTCAAAGAAAAATTTAATGCACTGACTGAATCAGACCAGCTTATGGTCGAAGTTCTTGCGCTTTTTTATACAAAAATCAGTGCAGCTGACCTGGCAAAAATCCTCAGGCTGCTATTTGCCAATACTGGCAACAATTTCGATTTTACTACACAGGTCGTTATGACTATCTTTGGTGCTCTTGCAAAAAAGGATATTGTTATCATCGACAATGGTCTGCTTTACTGCCGTGACGGGTATGTCGAGATTGCCTGCCGCAGCTCAGTTGTGCGTAAGCATATTCTGCCGGCGCTCAGCGCCATTCAGGGGTTTTTAAGGAATACTTACTCCGCTTCCGGGCAATCTGATCTGACAAAATATTACTCGCCGATCAGGCTTGAGAGGCTTGATTTTTTCAGTGGAAGAATGCCTTTTTTGCCCGAGTCGCGTGTGCCGATAGGCGATTCCCTGCCCGGCAATGTACTTATCGGAATGCCCCTGTTCAAGGCGGCTGTTTTTCCGTTTGAAGCAGACTGGTTTGAATGCTTGCCAACTCTTTGCCAGATCAGCGTTTTAAAAACAGCCCGGCGTTTTTCACAGGTATATTTTTATGCCTTTCCCGAACTGGTCGAATACTTTTCTGATAAGCGCTGGCTTAAATCAGAAGCCTTCTGGCGTTTCGGCGCTGCGGCAATGGCAGAACTTCAACTGCTCAAAGGCGATTTTGAGAAAGCGCAGCTTTATGCCGAACTTTCGCAAGAGCCTGAGGCTGCTGGAATAGATGCTACGGTTGATTTTTTGCGCGGCAATACCGCAGATGCTCTAACAAAGTTTTCTAATGCAATCAGAGCGACAAAAAGGGCCCATGGCCGAAACGGCGGTTATTTAGATAATCTGGGTGATTTCTTTTATCTGGCTGCACTTCTTCGTGAAAACACCTCCGGCGGCATGAAAAAGGCTGAAGATCTGTTGGAGTCAGCCAACCGGCAGAGCGCCTTTTATTCTCCTGTTTACAGTCTGATGACTCGTTTGTTGTTGTTTAGAACTGGTGCCCGACCGTCATTTCTGACGATTTCAGATGCGGTTGGAAACAGTAAGTCGCCGCTGAATCTGTGGCTGGCGACTTTGACATATTACTGGATGAATGGTGCTGATAGCACGCTGTTGCCCATGCTTAAACCGGTGATTGAGACGGCTGGGATGGCTAATTTCAGGCTGCCGTGGTGCGAGTCGCTTCTGCTCATGCGTGATCTCGGCGAGAATCTTAGCTCGCCAGAAAAAAAGCTGCTGACTTCGTGGCAAAAGCTTCATTTTCAGCAGTTGTCGAGTTTGCTGGAGGCCCAGGCGCAATGGCAGATCGTGCTCGACTCGCTCAAAAACGTTCTGGTGCCTGACGCCGATGAAGAACAACCAGACAGGCTTCTGACCTGGGGTGTTACTTACTCTATTTTTGATGGAAAAATTGATTCGTTTCTGATTGAGCCGCGTGAAAAGACTCGTCTCAAGTCTGGTCGGTGGTCAGCTGGAAAAGCACTCGAAATGAGCGGCTTCAATCACGAGAAACCTGATTTTCCAGAGCATTTTACCGAACAGGATCAGAAAATTATCGGACAGATGGTGCGGTCACGTGCCAGTGTATTGAACAGTAACGATCGGGAGTTCAATGAAGCACTGGTGCTGCTGATAGGGCATCCTCAGGTCTATGATCTGCGCACAAAAGTGAATGTTCAGATTGCTGTTGGTGAAACTATGCTTGTTTTATCCCAGCAAGGCGACAATTTTGAGTTAAAATTCCAACCGGAGTTTGTCGACAGCGAAATTCTGGTGGTTGAGGAATCCGACAATTGTCTGAGAGTTTATAAGTTTACTGACCTTCAGTGCAAAGCAGCCAAGTTGCTGCAGGCGGCACATCAGTTTCCTGTTGACGCTAGAGACCAACTTGCAACAACCGTTGCCGCTCTTTCTCGGAAAATGCCGGTGCATTCAAGTCTGGAAGGAATTGACGCCCTGGCAACTTCGGTTGAAACCATACCTTGTTGCGATGATCTCTTTCTTTTGTTGCAGCCTGCCGGCGAGGGCCTTTCTCTTAAAGTTCGCGTCAGGCCGTTTGGAAGCAACGGTCCGGCGTTTCTGCCTGCTCAGGGTATGCCCGAAATTTATGCACAGATTGAGGATCGCAAGTTTCATACTGCTCGCAACTTCAGTCGCGAAATTCAGCGTTTGCAGGAATTAGCCGAGCAGGTTCCGGTTTTGGCCGGGATAAGTCCGGAAAACCCGGATGCAATTTTTGAAGAAGCAGAGCAGTCCTTAGAACTGCTTTTGCAGCTTAACAATGTAAATGGTGTAACTCTGGAGTGGCCTGCTGACGCGAGAATTAAAAAAGTTCGCGCAGTTTCGTTTGACCGCTTGCGCCTGAAGGCCGAAGGAGCGCAGAACTGGTTTTCGCTCGACGGTCATCTGGCCATAGATGAGGACCATGTCATTGATCTGCAAAAATTGCTGCAGCTCTATTCTGAGACTGGCAGCAGGTTTGTGCAAATTGGCGAAGGGCAGTTTATCGCTTTAACCGAGGATTTTCGTCGGCGTTTGAGCGATATACACAGTTTTAGTGAGAGCAGCCATGGTCAGTTGCGCGTTCATCAATTGGCTATCCCGGCTCTTAATGAGGCTTTTGCTGATCAGGCTAATATCATCTGCGATGATAAGTGGCGCAAGGTTTTGCAGCGCCTCAAAAGCACCGATGACATGCAATTTACGGTGCCTTCGACACTGACCGCAGATTTGCGAGAATATCAGCTTGAGGCTTTTCAGTGGCTATGCCGCATGGATTATCTGGGTATGGGGGCTTGTCTGGCCGATGATATGGGGCTTGGAAAAACAATTGAAGCTCTGGCCCTTCTCGTTAATAAGGCAGCAAAGGGTCCGGCTCTTGTGGTTGCGCCGACATCAGTATGTATGAACTGGTTTGATGAAGTGCACCGCTTCGCGCCAACTCTCAACCCGGTTATTTTTGCGCAGGCGCCGCGGAGTGAAACTATTGCGAATCTGGGTGCCTTCGATCTGGTTATCTGCAGTTACGGTATTATGCAAAGAGAAATTGAGATGCTGGCTGATGTAAAATGGGAAACTGTCATCCTTGACGAAGCCCAGGCCATAAAAAACATGGCGACGGTGCGTTCTAAGGCTGCGATGGCTCTGCAGGGCAATTTCAGGATGATTATGACCGGAACTCCGATCGAAAACCATCTGGGCGAACTTTGGAACCTGTTTCGCTTTATTAACCCAGGCTTGCTTGGCTCTATAGACAGTTTTAATACAAGATTTGCCAATCCTATTCAGGGTGAGAAAGATAAACTTGTGCAACGCCAGCTCAAGCGGCTTCTGCAGCCTTTTGTGCTGCGCCGTACTAAAAGCCAGGTTCTTCAGGACCTGCCACCGCGGACGGAAATAGTGCTGCACGTCGAACTGAGCAAAGACGAAAGTGCTCTCTACGAGAGCATGCGTCGCCGAGCAGTCGCTAAAATAGGCGATTCTGAGGCTGCCGCAGGTCAGAAACACATCATGATTCTTGCCGAGCTGATGAAGCTGCGTCGTCTCTGCTGTAACCCATCACTGGTGGCTCCTGAGCTGAATATTGCCAGTTCTAAACTCTCTCTCTTTGAATCAGTTGTCGATGAATTGTTAGAAAACCGCCATAAAGCACTGATTTTTAGCCAGTTTGTCGATCATCTTGCGATTATTAAAAAACTGCTCGACAAAAAGGCGATAAAATACCAGTATCTCGACGGTTCAACGCCGACCAAGGCCAGAAGCAAGGCGATCAAAGACTTCCAGGCCGGCGACGGAGATTTGTTCCTTATCAGTCTTAAAGCTGGTGGACTGGGACTGAACCTGACTGCGGCAGATTATGTAATACATCTTGATCCGTGGTGGAACCCGGCTGTCGAAGACCAGGCTTCCGACCGCGCTCACCGCATCGGACAGCAACGCCCGGTTACCATTTATCGACTGATTACCAGCAGGACCATCGAAGAAAAGATCGTTGCTCTACATCATAAGAAGCGCGAACTTGCCGATGGCCTTCTCGAAGGCAGCGACATAGCTGGGAAAATTTCGACAACCCAACTGCTCTCTCTGCTCAAAGAAACGTCCTTGGTCTGATAATTTGAAGCGCTGGGGCGAATAAAATTTTGTCGAGCGATTTTAACTTACATTTTTTTTGAACCATGACATTTTATTTGCATCAATGAAATCAAAAATCTTCATAGATCTCAGAGTTGCAATCAACTGTTTTTTAGAGTTAATTATAAAAGGCTATTGCCAATAGGCTATGAATTTCGGTGAGGATAAAACATGACTTATTTTTTGTGGCTGTTGTTAGCTATGAACTATTTCCTTCTTGATTTATTCTCGTTTTTAAAAATCCAAAGCTTCCATCTGTATGAATATACTCACATGATGGGCTTTTACAGCCCTCTTTCTGAGCTTTTCGCCGCTGAGAATATTCTGCTTTGCATGATCCTGGCTGGTGCCTTCTTGTCATTAAACGCAAGCAAACATACTGATAAAAATTTGGTTTCCACTTTTCCCAACAATCTTGCGGTGCTTTTTGCTGTTCTGGCCGTTCCTGTAAGATTGATGACCAACGGTTTGCTGGTTTATGATACTTCTTACTTCGGCTTTATAATTTTTTTCAGTTCAATTCTATTTTACTGCTTTGCAAGAAACTGTCTGAATGTAGCGTCAAAAATAAGTTTCAAGGAATATGCCGTGATTCTGACTGTTCTTGCTCTTTTTTTTCTTACCAATGAACCTTGGAACAGCCCATCGCTAAGACTAGAAAATGCTATTGAAGCTCGAGATGTCAAAACTTTTGCATCGCTTGCCAGAAAATACCCGGAGCACGTAAGGCTCCATCCATGGCTTTTGAAGGCTGCTTTTAAAAAGCCAGATTTCGCTATAATCAAAACTATTATAGATAGTGGAAACACAAGAATAGATGTCGGCTACATGAGTCTAGAGATATTCGATCAATCGAATATGGAAATATTGTCATATCTGCATTCACATGGCCTTAATCTGGCATCTATGGATATTTTACGCAATGCGGTCAGATATGCTGCAAAAATTGACAAGCCAGGATCCGGGAAAAAAGCTTCAGGCAATATTGACAAGAATTACCCGGTAATAAAATACCTGATCAACCTTTATCGAGAAGCTCCTGAAGACATCAGGAAGCAGAAGTCTGAATATTCCGGCGGCTGCGGTTTTTCGAGTCTGGTTTCGGTTGCGGCAGTTGAGGGAGATGCAGATCTTATGGCCTTTCTAATTAACGAAGGCTTTGCGATTGATGAAGATGTTTGTCAGGCCCTTGTTCTTAATAAACATATTGAAGAACCTGAGATTCAGGCTTTATTGAAAAAATCCGAGTTTGCTTCAGAGCCAGTCGAGCAATCTTTGACGGAAAAGCCGCAGACAGGTATTGCTGTTTTCCCGACAACTCAGAAAGCCAATGATAAAAAAGACGCTTCTGCCGATTCGCCGTTTATTTATCCTCAGAATGCGGAAAATGCGAGCGCGTCTTCTCAGACGGCCAGCACTGGTGAAAAGAAGTTGGAAACAGCTGTTGCCAGCTTTTCTATTCGAGCGTCTCAGGATGGATTTGACATGATTCTGACCAGCGGGAGTGACGTTAAATCATATCGAGAATTTGATAGCAATATTTTTCATTTTCTGGCTGAAAGATGGCAAGCCAGAGATCAGAGCAACAGATATGATACCGTAGATTTTGCTGCAGTTTTTCAAGAGGCAATAAGCCGCAAAATAGACATAAATAAGAAGAATAAAGGTGGAGCAACTCCACTCTGGTTGGCACTTTATTCGAATAATTTCCGGGGATTTGTCAAATTGCTGCAAAACGGCGCAGATCAGACAATTCTTGATCCGGAAGGCTTGACTATGCGGGAATATTGTTTAAAGAACAACCAGCTGATATTGATGAGCCTGCTTGATGGAGAAAAACAAAATGACAAGTAAATCTCGCAGCTATGCTTACATCTTTGCACTTATCATTTTTTGTCTGCTGATTTCAATTGTTGCAAAAGCATCCAGGCCTTCGCCGAGAGAGACAGCCGCAAACAGGTGTTCACAGACAATGTCTGATCTGGAGGATATTTTTACCGGACCGTTCTCTGAACGGATGGTCGAAATGACCGGTATGCGTAGCGGCGTGATAATGATTGACGGCAAAGTTCTCAAATATCTCATGGAACATGATACGGATGCTTTACGAAGAAAAATCTATGATCAAGTTGCAGCTATGGAGACAGGATTTTCGAAATGCAGATACTACTGCATATTTAATCTTGACCGTCAGGTTATGAACAGCTCGTTTGTTCTGGTTGATACCAAACATGGCTATCATGGCTATCCATATGGGATAATGGACAAAAAACTCAATAATTTCGGACCTAGAAGCCTGTTTAAGGAGCTTTGCACTCTTTTTGGAACCGATGAATTTTATGACAGATACAGTTCTGATTTTCTTGAAGAAACCGAAGATAAGAAAAATTTGAAAACTGCCAGCACGCGTGATGTTGGGTTGCCGGCTTTTCTTGCCCGCTATTGGTTCGTGATTGTTCTACTCTTTTTTTTGGATTTCTATTTTATTGATTTGAGCTACATGGAAAGCGAAAGGGTGCAGGTAAAAGACTATGCTATGGGTCTGCATCTTGTATGTTCTATAATGTCCATATCATATGTACTGATACATTATACAGGAACACCGTTTCCTGACGTGAAAACGTTTTTGCATCTGACTAAAGGCGCTTATCCACAAGAGTTACATTTTCTGGCTGACGTTACTATAACTTCTACCTTTGTCTGGTGGCCAATATCAATTATTGCAGTCTGGTTTGCTGGAAGATTCAACTGTTCTCCAGTTATTCCCCTTCTCTATGTAATCGCTGCGCCACTTGCACTGGCAATCTCAGAGAACCCATTCGGCGGAATCTATAAACTCGCTTTTCCGGTCTGCGGAGTTAGCATTATGCTTATCAACGCTGTTTACATTAAGATAAAATACAAGGGGCGACTATTTTGAAAAAATTGCCTTTTGTGCATGATTTTGTCAGGCGGATGGAAATTTAAACTATTCTGGCTAAAATTTGTGAAACGCTGTACAAATCTCTCAAAATTGCTTAATATTTCCTTACTTTAAATTGACGCATAAGGTATGCGATATTTAAAACTGTGAAGTATGTCTCTCAAAAATGAGGTTTAATATGAAAAAAATAACGTTGCTTCTGTGTTTGCTGCTTTTTTGTGCAGTAGCTCCTGTCTTTGCTCTTTTTTGTTACAAATGCGGCAAGGAAATGCCTGACGCCGCCAATTTCTGCCCAAAATGCGGTACTGCATCGACCGGGTCATTCGAGCCCGCGCCGCCGGCACCAGCATCTGGCAATACGCCTGTTGCACCCAGTGCTCCTGTCACCATCAGCGCTCCTGTTGTAATCAGTACACCGGTTGTGGTTGTTCCGCAAACAGCAGCACCAATACAGATTTCGCTGGCCGATTATGATTCCGTAAATCAGATGGAACTGCTTCTCAGCAACAGCAATTATGATGTTGCCAGCCGTGAGGCTCGCAAACTTGAGCAGCAGCACAACGCGCGCATGGCTGTTGCTGCTTCACAATATCATGGTTACGGTGCTTATCAGCGCCGACTGCACGATCTGCATGTCAAAAAATTCGACGCTCTCAAATATTACCTCGTTGGCTGGAAAACCTCAGAAAAGGGCCCCGATATGGCTCGTGGACAGGCCGAAAAAGACAAGGCACTGTTCATGCTTGCTCAAATCAATGAAGCGATCGATGTTTTGCTAAGTGGCGGCGGTTCTCTCACCTCTATCGCTGAATCAGAAGAAATCGAAAGACGCATGAGCAGAACTACTTTAAACTATGTGATTACCGCGCCCTATATCCTGTTAGATAATCAGCGCCTTAACCGTGGTGAACCGATATGGGTGATCGACGTGGTTTCAGGGTCAGCCAAGGTTTTGCACATGGGTCATGGTCGCTCGTCGTTGCCGATTTGCGGCTGGGTTTCAGTTTACGATCTCGAAAGGCGCAGCAACTGGCGCTCTGATCCGGTGTTTTTCTATTCATCAGCTCCGCCGTTGCCTGCAACGCCAACAGTAATCTACAAAACCGAGTCGCGCCCAAAAATCATTATTATCGGTGGCAAAACGCGCTATCCTTATCGCCATGGCCCGTTCCCATCGCGCTATCCGTATGATAATCGCGACAAACATGATTCACGCGATAAACACGATAAACACGACGATAAACGCGATAAACACGACGATAAACGCGATCCTCGCGACGACAAACGTGGCCCAAGTAAACATCGCAGCTACGTGGTCGTAGAACCAAAATTCTGGTAATAACCGCAGTTCTAACAATAATTTAAAATGCGCTGTATCGCTTCAGTTCTGAAATGATACAGCGCATTTTTTTTATTTAAATTCTGCAAACTTTTTGAATCCAGTTAAAAACTACTGTCGAATGCGTCATCGAAATCGTCTGAAGACGAGCTGGGTGCAATTTGCTCCTGATCGATTTCCCAGGATTTGGCGGCGATGGTGCCTTTCCAGTTGACTCTCAGAGGAGCATTTCCCTGACTGTTAAACAAAGGGGTAGCTGGATCATCAGGCAATCCTGAGGTGCAATACAGGCTCCAGTTGCCCTGGCGGCTGTCTTTTCTTTCCAGAGAGATGTTTACCTGGCACAAACCTTCGACTGGATCGATAACAGCTGGAGAGAGACGAACCTGCAATGTTCCCCCGGAGGTTTTCCAAGACTTGTCGAAAAACCTTTCCATGGTAACCGGCTGCATATCTTCGAAACGCTCTTTGCCGGAAAACACCTGTACCCCCAACGGGAACTCGGTAAGTGGCTTTCCCCAAAGTTCGCTTAAGGTTTCTGCAAGCCATCGGCCATTTGTATCGGCTTTGATTTTCAGGCTGCTCTCAGGCTGCACTTCAACGGTTCCGCTGATGCCGCATTCTTTGAAGCCATCTATAAGAGCTTTGCGGGCTGAAGCCGGGCTGCAGGCATACATTTTCCCGCTAATATATGGCTGGGTTTCGGCAATGGTCATGTCCTGGATAGCTTTGGCTCCAGCGACAATCAAGCCTTCACCCTGAGGAAAAACCTCGTAACCTTTGGCTCGGGCAATCCCGACAATCAGATCGACCAGGTTTACCTCTTCCCCATAACAATACACAGAAACTGTTCCTGATACGTCTGCATCGCAAACAATGGGAATTTTCTCCATGGTCGCCAACTGCTCAATAACCTGGGCAATGGGCGCTCTTGAAAAAATCAGGGGTTTCTTCAGAACGGTTGCTTCGCGATGTGGAATCTCGGCAAGGCCTGGTGTGCTCGATAAACCAAATTCCTCAAGGGCTCGCGAGGGTTCGTCTGTGGATGCCTCGACCGGGGGAAGTATACTGCCAAACATGTTAACTGCTGTGCCGCGCAGGGAGACTGTCATCCTGGTGCCTGCGACCTCCAGGTTATGATTCACCCATTGCTGATCTTTTACCGCCAACTCATGGGAAAACAGTGCCCGCTCTCCGTCAATTTTCGTTTCGAATCTCAATTTTCCGTGTAAGTTGCCGTCATCATTCATTCCAAGCAATCCCTGCCAGTCAAAGGACACTGACTGGTTTGTCAAAGAAGAATACTTTAGTCGGAAAGGGCTCCAGCTGCGTGTCATGAAAGAAGCCGACGCAATCGTTGTCTGGGCCTCTCCTTGTTTTACCATGACGTCGATTTGCACGCTGTGAACGGGTGTGTCGAGTGTTTCGAACACTTTTTTCAGTTCATCAAGATATTCCTTAGAGGCAGACATCGCTATTAAACTAGAAAGAGGCGGCAGCCAGATTTTCATTTGCGATGAAAGGAGAGGGCGCATAGGCTCTTCAAAAGACGAAGGTGATCGATAATGCGGGGATTTTGTGATGACCATTTCTTTATCAAGTCGCAGAATACGATCGTCAGGCAGAATCAGCCAGATTTTATCGATGCGCCGGATCATCAATCCACAGCTTTTTGCCGCCAGATTGAATGCCTCTTCATAATAGACTTCATCTTTAAAGCGTGCACAGGGAATCTTTTGATCAGGAAAATCACCAATAATGTTAATCTTGCCAACTTTGGCGATCTCAGCGAGCACCTTTTCCGGCGATTGTCCCGAAAAGTCGCCAGAAATAGTGTCTGAGGCAATCAGTGGAAATGATCCGAAGATGCTGATCATCAAAAAGAGCTGAGAGAACATAAATACCTGCATTTTTCTCATTGTCGTTTCTCTCCTTAGAATGATGAATCAAAAGCGTCGTCAAATTTGTCGTCAAATCCATCGCCGTCGGCATCAGAAGCAGATTCACCTACCCAGGAGACCGAACCGTACACGCTGAGAGAAATCGTCTCAGTTGCCTGAAAATGAAACAACTCTGGTTTGGCCTGTTTTGGCAACATTGTCCAACCACTGAAACAAAGAGGACCATGTTGAGTTGTCTGCTTGAGATTCCAGCGCAGTGCGATGTTTCCCTTTTTCCCAAAAAGAATGGGAAGTATTTCAATGGTGGCGGTTCCTGCTGGAGTTTGAATCTCCCGCAAAAGTTTTTTTCCCACAGGAACATCAAGGGTTTCTCGCAGAATTTCTTTTCCGTGCGAAAATTCAATAGATAAAGTCAGGCGAGGCAGCGCTTGATCCAGCATCTCTAACAAGCGCTTGGCCAGGTCAATCGACTGGCCTTTTCCACCGACCAGAACTCCGTTAGTATAGGAGTCAAACGAGAGCTCAACCGATGAAAGCATGCCAAGACTTGAAAACATGTTTTTCAATATTGTACAGATGCCCTTTGCAGAAGTGTTTTGCAGACGTTTCGTTATGAAAAGACCGCGCTCAAAACCATCCTGAATAGAGCCTTGCTCAGCAGCCATCCAGGTATTGCCGATTTTTCTCACTGCCAGATTCTTTGTTTTCGCAATCAAATTGAGGAACTCTTCGTAATAAAGATCTTCACCATAACCGAAGAGAGAAATAGTTCCCGAACAGAATGACGAACAAACAAGATTGACTTGTTCTTCAGAACCAGCAGCCTCTTGCAAGGCCTGAACAAGGGGCTTTTCGACCCAGCGCAGATCCATGTAATCTGCTGGAGTTTCAGATGATTCTGTAGAGGCATCTGGTGACCACTTCTCAACGGGAGTCAGAGAAGCGATGGTTCGAAAGTCGTCAGGAAGAATGGCTGCTGTCCAGCTTCCGGAAAGGTCGAGGCTGGGAGAAGATTCTTTAAAAGCCTGCCAGTTCGTGTTGGCTGTGTTTATTGAAGAATTTACAACAATTGGTAACTCTGTGGCTTTTAGCGCCGTTGCAAAAGAAGCTTGCATGCTTATGTTGGTGGCATCCTGTAAGTTGACGGAAAACGTGGCAAAAACTGATTTTTCTGGCGAGGAGCAGGGAATAGTGGCGGTTACCGGAGTTCCTTCCATGGTTAAAAAAGAGAAAGAACTGATTAAATCTGGGTTTTTGGGAGTGGTGAGATTCAAAGATACTGTCAGGTTTTTCTGCGGCGAATCCCAATTTTCGATGGCCTTCTGGGCCAGGGGTAGCTCATCTGGATAACCTGAAAGCGCGATTAGATTAGCTTCTGGAATAATAAATGGAACCATGCCCTTCGGAAAGTCAGCGGGATAATTGATTAACAAAGACTCGGCCGGCCGCTCTTTGGGTTGCAGAAAACTTATGTGCAGTCCCTCGCGTTCAAGATATTGTTGCCTGGTGATTATCAAGAAAGAATTACCGACTTCCCAGGCGTGGTGACCCATGGCTTTGGTGAGTCTGGTTAAAAGCTCCTCAGGCGACAGAGATTCAACAAAGGAGAAGGATGCAATTTTGCCATTGGGAACATCCACAAAAATGTGTATTTTCCCTTTTTTGGCAATTGCTTCGAGCGCCTGAAAATAGTCTTTACCGGCAAAATTCTCTTCAGCAAAGCCGGCAGTCGAAAAAGAAAACAGCGTCAAGAACCACAGAAAGATAACTGAAAATTTTCGATTATTTGCGTTGGTATTCATTGAGCGCCTATACTCGATTTGCCGCTAAAGATGTCTTTAAGTCCTTGAAGGTTGCTATAGCCTGCGTCGCTCGCATGTTTGAAAAACTCATCTCTTTTAGCATGATCATTGATATAATGATAGGCTACGGCCAGATTTGCCGGAATAGAGGGGAGATTCTTGCGCAATTTCCAGGCTTTTTCGCCATATTCAACCGCTTTTTTGTTATTTTTAGCCATTAATTCAATTACCAGGAGGCTGGAAAATGCCTCGGCGTTATCAGGAACCAATGAAACTGCCTGCAGGTAGTTTTGTCTTGCCTTGTCCAGTTGGCCCATCTTGCGATACATTACGCCTTTGCCAACATATGCATTATCCCATTTTTTATCAATAGCGATTGCTTTGTCAAAGCTCTTTTCGGCATCCTCAAGATTGTTGCTATTTAAATAGGCCCAGCCAAGAATGTTCCAGCCCCGGCATGAATCGGGATATTTTTGGAGATATTCTTTGCTTTCCTGAATTACATTTTCAAATTGACCACTGTTCAATTTACGGTCAATTTGTACAAGTCTTTTCGCATCATCGGTGCTTGAACAACCAAGAAGGACTATTCCGATGAGCAATATTGCTATTACTTTTGTTCTCATTTTATCGTTTCTCCAAGCGCGGATTTGAGTTGCAATAATTCTAATGTTTTCATCTCATTACAATTTTATCACGATTTTTCTGCAGTTTTGTATATTGGCTTCTGCAGGTTATTCAAGACTTTGCTGGTTTACAGAGAGGACATTTGTTTGCATTGGGCATACAGGTGGGGCAGATGTGATCATGGTGAATGCAACTGGGAAAAGTGTTCACCACCATGGCCAGGTCGAAGGCCTTTCTGCAGATCGGGCATTGAAAGGTTTTTTTTGTTTTTCCGATATTCTCTCGCCGGTGAGCCCAGCGCCATATAGTGTTCAAGCCATCTCCTGCCTGCTTGCGAAGAAGTTCATTGGCAGTCATACAGGGTTGGCAGATCTTGTGCTCATGGTCTGATGATCCGCCATAAGTGCCCCCGGCACAGGAAGAACAGACCGGGCGACCACACCATGAGCAGTACCAGTCAACATCACCAAAGTCACTCATTCCGAGCTGATACGACCCAGAAAAAAAAGTTTGATTGCAGATATGACAGGGACCTGGCAGGCGTTGCGGATCTGCTCCGTGTTGTAGTAACAGGTCGATCAATGGTTGATTGTTTCTATTGTGTGCGGCGAGGAGCGGGGAGTCTCCATTTTTTCCCATGGCGTTGACATTTGCGCCGCCGTTGACAAGGACTTGAGCCAGTTCAAAGTTGCTCCAATATATCACCAGCGTAAGAGGAGTTTTGAAAAATGACCAATCCTGATACTCTGTGGAAATTCCATTTTTGATAAGAAAATTGACCAGAGCCGGATTTCTTCCCCAGACGGCCCTGTCGATCAGATACCCATCTTGCTCTTCTGGCTTTTCGTCCAGGGTTGCTCCGTATTCCAACAAGAGTTGCAGCCCATCCAGATTCCCTTTTTCACAGCAGATATTAACGGCTGTGCGCCCTTGTCGGGTTCTTGCTTTTGTGTTTACGCCTTTCTCAACGAGCAAACGGATGAGATTGTTGTTCGCGCCCATCGCTGCGTAGATGAGTGAATTGCCACCATCTGCCGTTACGCGAAAGAGATCTGCTCCTTCTCGGTAGAGCTCCATCGCAACTTCTTCTCTTCCACGCTGCAGGGCTTCAAAAAAATCAGAAATGCCGGCCGAGTCAACGGGTTCGGCTCCAAATAGACGCTTAATTCCAGATTTGATCAGGCGTATCATTGGTTAATCTCCAATCAGTTCCTAATAATTAATGTATCCGTGTCTGAATAATCGAGAATGGCTTCATGGGCAAGTTTTTTTTACTCATTTTACTCTCTCAATTAATTCTTTACCTCAAAGGGAGGAAGTCTATTATTTTCCCTGTTCAGGCGTTACGCTATGGTAACACGCAATGTACAGGCTTGAAAGATTGACCTGAGTTTTTTCTCTTTCGTTTCACAAGTGGCGGGTATTATACTAATAGAATTGTTGTGCCGTTATAGATTGCGGTAAAAGAGTTGGAGGATGGGAGAAAACAATGCCTTTTATCTGGATTGAAAAAGGAATTCGGCGAAACATTCCAGTAGAGGAGCCGGTGTTAAGGCCCAACAAAGTTCTCGCGCCGAGCAAAGCAAGAATGGTGACTCTAGATCAACCAGGCCAGCCCGTTCTGCCCGACCAGCCCGAGCACCAGACCTTCACCGCTCGTCTTGCGCAGCAAAGCTATGAAGGTGGCCAACATCCAGTTTCTCAGCAGCACAAGGTTATCCAGGCTTATGAGATTATGAGTAAACCCGTTGTTACGCTGCCACCCTCGGCTACTCTGACCCAGGCCTGGCTTTTGATCCGGGATCATCGTTTTCAACATATTCCCATTGTTGATTCCGCCGGAGCTCTCCTTGGTATCCTTTGCGACCGAACTCTTCTCAGGTTAGCCGTCACTATGGGTTGGGACATTACACGACGAGATGATCCCAATGATCCTGAGCAAACAGTTGAAAAGCATTTCTCAGCCCCTGTTTTAACCACCTTGCCCCACGCCGAAATTCATCAGATCGCCAGAATCCTGTTTGATGAGCACATCGGGGCAATGCCTGTAATTGACAATGAGAACATTGTGATTGGCATAATCACCCGGAGTGATATTCTTCGAGCTTTGGGGCAGCTTGGGGCAATTGAAATCTGGGGTTGAAGCGATTGCTTTCTTATGGGCTCGAAGGATAAAGGTCCATCTCATCGCTTTGTCTAAAATTTCCATAAAGTTACAGAGAGGTCGTTAACCGTGAAAAAGAACTGTTTCATGGCAAATTTTTGGCATTCCCGGGAAATAGTGGTCAGGTCTTTTTCTATAATCCTTCTTGCCTCATTTGTTTGCGCGTGTTCGCTTGAATCTCGCTCTGAAGAAACCTACTCCTACACGACAACCATGCCGGACGGGATCGAGATAAAAGCTATCATTTATGGTGATGACGGCAAACCGATTACTTTTGAAAAAAGCAGGCCTCTGCATAGCGCTGTCCAGGATGGTGATGCAAAAAAGGTTGACGAATTATTGAAATCAGACAAGAACATCAATCGCCTTGATTTCGCTAACCGAACACCTCTTCATTGCGCAGTCATGCAGGGAAATGCCGAGATAGTCGTTGCGCTTCTCAAGGCCGGGGCATCCCTGGATAACCGTGATGTTGCTGGATACACGCCCCTCCATTACGCCGCGGAGGCGGGCTCAAATGCTGTGCTTAAGTTGCTTCTGGATGCCGGTGCAAAAACATCCATCGTCGATCAGAAGAACGAATTACCAGTTCACAAAGCGATAAGAAAGGGATATTCAGAAATCACCAGAATGCTTTGCCCAGGCGCCAGAAAACCGCAGATAACGGATGGCGTGGCTTTGTCGGACCCTGCTGCCGCGGCCTCCTTAACTATGTTGATGTTCAAAGCAGAAAGCGATTACGACCCGAGATCCGTTGATACCCTCCTGCAAGCCGGTTGCCCCGCAAATGCCACTGACAGCGAAGGATGCACGCCTCTCCTCCGGGCGCTGGACTCAGGCGCTAACGACGAGGTTATAAGAATTCTTGTTAATGCCGGCGCAGATGTGAATGCCATTCTGCCGCTAAGGGCAAGCCCATCGGCACTGCATCTTGCTGTGATGAATCACGAAACGGAGATTGTTCGCCTGCTTCTCGATCATGGTGCCCGCGTAAATGTTCTTGACCAACTTGGCGCCACGCCTCTTTTTACGGCCATTTCCTGCAACAGATTCGACAGTGCCAGACTGCTTCTGCAAAATGGTGCGGAAGTCAATTTAGGAACTGGCCGATCAGTTCTGATGTTTGCCATGCAATCCGAAATTCCGCAGGATATCCTGGAGACAATTATCAGCAAAAGCGGAGACATAAGCAATACGGGTGCCATACAGACGGCGGCCCTTAGCGGACGTTTTGAAACCGTCAAATTTATTTTAACAAAGGGTGCTGATATAAATTCCGTCAGTCCGGAATTTGATGCACCATTGCACTGCGCCTGCCTTACAGGCCAAGCCTCAACCACGATATGGTTGCTGGAGAATGGCGCTAACCCGAATATTCGAAATTCTGACGGTACGACGCCACTTCACATCGCGGCATCGTGCATTCGTAATCCGGCGTTGATGAGATATGCGGGCTCGACTGTGGCAAGTGAAGGAATTGCTCAAAAATTCGTTCAACTCGCGATGTACATTCTCCCAGGTCAGTCTCGTATCGGAACCGTGATTTATCAGTATACGGTTGAAGCGCTATGCAAATCGAAAGCGGATGTAAACGCCAGAGACTCCTTTGGACTGACACCATTACACAGAGCAGTTGAAGGAGGTAATCCAGACATAATTCGAATTTTGGTCTCGAACGGAGCTGATTCCAACTTGCTTGATCACAAAGGGCGAACGCCAAAGGCGTATGCCAGAGAAATACTTGATGGTCTTGTCGCCTTCGAAAAGAATAATGCCGACGGCATGAATTATTCTGATCGAATCTATCTAGACTTGTTAAAACCTGGTCTCGAATCTGTTCTTAAGGCATTCTGATGCTTGAACAGGCCGACCACTATTCTATTTATTGATTACTTTACCAATACAAGTAGATGTAATGCCTGATGGCGAGGTAGATCAGAAAATAAGGCAGCAGGCCGAGAAATCCCGCAAAACCGCCAACAGAGTTGTGCAGAATGTTTTTTCTGAGATATTTCCAGGTCTGACTTTTGGGATTCTCCGAGGTGCACTGGTCGGCCAGGCGGCGGAGGTCGGCCGGAACCTCGTCCGGGTGCTGGAGAAAATAGGCTGATTCTGTGAGATGAAAATCGCCCATCACCAGACGACAGCCTGATTGGTTGTTCTTCTGGCACCAGGCCTCGGCGAAAGCTGACATGAATGCGCTTCGGCGGACAATGTTGGGATAATCCTCGAATGAAAAAAAACGCTTTGGCTTGACCCGGTCCCACTCTATTTCGATCCGGGTGGGGAGGACACCACAGAGACCGCGCCGTTGCTCTTGTTCAAGCAGGTGGTATGGGGCGTCTTCCTGCATGAGAGAAAAAAGTTCCAGGAAAAGATCTTTTAACAACAAGGGAAGTATTCGCCCGGCATCCAAGCCTTTTTTACAGGTATCGGCAAACCCGAGTACCGCGAAGTCTGGAATGCTGACGTAGTTCATTCCCTTTTCCCCATACATGTGGTTGAAACCTGCCTCGAAGAGCAGGGGTTCGGTTGAGTCCCTGAGTGTGTTTCGGATAAGATCGCGATAGGCACTGGTGCCGCCGCCGATGAGGCCATGGATGACCCCGTTCAGCACGAATATGCGTCCGTCCTTTTCAATTCGTATTTCATCGAGTTTAGAAGGTATCTCTTCCTCGGAACTGGCGGAAGCGGGCTGTATGCTTTCCTGGCAGAGCTTTTGCCAGCGAATACGCAGTTGCCCCACCATGGGTTCCAGGTCCAGGTCGCGGTATTCTGGAAGTGCGCGGAACGCGTCTAATCGTTCTGCTTTGAGAAAGAACTCGAAGTCTGGCTGCGAACTGGAAATTGTCATCTCTTATAGCCTTGCAGAAACGCACGAGGTATTATTGCTTCTTTATCTCTTTCAGGTATGCCGCGGCTACCACATCCGGACTGATTTTTTCCACCACGACCCGGGTGTTCAGTTTGATCAAAGTTGCCATGTCCAGGGACTTGAACAGCGGCTCTAAAGCCTCGTCAATCTTCTGCCCGTGTTTAGCTATCACGTCCCGTCTTGTGATGGGTGTCGGTCTGAACACCATCGGAACCTTGGCGGGATCTTCCAGGACAACCATATTCCAGCCTGCGATCTGCGCACTCGAACCGAGTGTGAGGAGAGCATTGAAATCCTTCGGAGGGGCTGCCGGTGATTCGCCGGGTTTCAGTTGATCTAGCGCCAGAATCTGAGACTCGTCAAGCTTGAATTGATACGCTTCGGCGAAGGCGGGAAGACCGTCGCTTCTCTGGATCAGTTGCTTGAGGGACCCCAGTATGACTTTGCCGCCGTCATGTATGAAAGTGGCGAACTTTGGCAAGCTGCTTATTCCCTGATTTGCCAGATCTTGAGTTACAGCGATGACCCATGAGTTATCCGCCGATGCCGGAGTGAGCCAGATGATTCCATTTTTTTCCTCGTCGAGCCGTTTGGCCGTTTCATATCCTGATTTCGAATCCTTCCACACCGACTGGTCTACTTCTGGAAAGAAGAGTCCGGCGGTGCCCGTATATTCGGGATAAAGATCAATTTCACTGCTCTGCAGAGCTTTGCGAAGATCTTCTGTTTTTCCCATGTCGGTTCGGTCAATGACCTTGAACCCTTTTTCCTGCAGAGCCCCGATCATGAGCTTTCCCAGCAAAATGCCCTCCTGGATCGACTTTGATCCGACGGTAAGGGTTTGGCTGGGCGTGGCTTGGGCAAGGCTGGCCGTGGGGAATCCAAGTAGTATGGTAACCGCCAGAAACAGAAGAACTGCTGTTCTTTGCAGGAACGAGGTAATTTGGTGCATGCGAAACTCCTTGATTCGATTCGGATAGGATATTTGGCGGCAATAGTTTGTCTTTTATTGGTGTCGAGAATTACACTGCATTATAGCATATCTCCTCAGACACTTCTGAATTTCCCGAATTCAGAATTCCAGGATTCCAAGATAAATTTTTACTTGACTCAGAAATTGGGGAAATGCTATTTCACATGTGAGGGAAACTTTTTGGACACGAATTTCAGATAAAAAATATCCAATTTCTGGGTTGGTGAGAAGAACCCGAGATTTTCCCTGTTAATAGAATGTGAGTAAGGCTCCTCAAAATTGGCTTTTATGGCTCCGGGTGAATAATTCAGCCTTGTCAGGCCAGGAGAAATAGATGGAAAAAATATCTGCTGAAATGACCATAGCGAAAATTCTGGAACTTTGCCCTGATGCACAAAAGATCCTCATGCGCCATGGCATGTATTGCATCGGTTGCGCTATCGGCGAATCAGAAAGTCTCGCTGATGCCGCGGAAATGCATCAGGTAGATATTGAAGATCTCCTGCTGGATCTGAATAAGGAATAGACAACCTGTGAATTTTAACCAAATGATGAACTGGATCCTTGGCCGGCCAAGCCCGGCGGCGCCCACCGAGACAGCCCCCAAAAAAGCGGAGCACCGTATTTCGCCTCGCCTGAGTTATTCTGATGGCGTGGTTCAGATTATGGGAGTTGGCGAGTTCCCTCTGGTCGACCTTGCGCAAGGTGGCCTTTCCCTCAAAACCAGAGATCACCCGATCCTGGCAAACCCGCAGCCTGGCATGCTTCTGCCATCAAAGGTCCGACTGGGTAGCGTTTTTTTCGAAACCGACCTCCGGGTCTGCTCTTTTCGCGCAGACGAGATTGGTTGCGCTTTTGGAACCATGCCCGCAGGACATTCCCGTATTTTGAATGATTTTCTCAAACCCCGGATGCTCGGGACCAGCCTTAGGGAGATCCGGGCAACCGAGGACAACCTTCGCTGGTTCCAGGGAGATGAAGAAGCCCAGATTCTTTTCTGGTCTAAGCCCGGCGGCGGATTTGACAAAGCGGATTTCTATTTTATGGACTACGTGATCTCCTTCGATGGTAATGACAGCTCCCTGCGGACCGGATTTGTCCGGACTCCGTTCCTTGGCGGGGGCAGCCACGGGGTTCCGGGGCAGGGGACCATCGTCTACAACGAAACTCCTTCATATCGGGCCCTGAGGTTGGGGCATATCATCTTTGAGCACGGCTCCCTTCCCGAGGATATCTACTTGCAACTTGGTAGCATCATGTATCGAGAAGAGAAATGCACCTTCAGCCGGGTTATTCTTGGTGAAAACGACAGGAACATCACGTTCGAATTTTCAGATGAATCAGGCCCGGTCGTTCTTCGCGTTGCCAGCCTTTGTTCGACGGCCATCTCCGCCTTGCTCCCAGATGCCGCGGTAAAGAGAAAAATCCCCCAGGGCACTCTTCTGAACGGCATGTTGCACCTGCCAGACCGGGTGCTTCCAGCAACTTTCAAGGTGGTTTTCCAGCACGACTTTCTTCTTGGCGGTGGCTTGAAACTTCAGCAGGCCAGCGATGCCGAGTGTTTTGCTTCATTTCTAACTCCACGTCTCCTCGGGAAGTCCCTCGAATTAGTAGCTCCTCCCGCCGAGGTGAAGCCATTTGCTCCAAATGAATCCCGGACATCTCTGCATGTCGGCATCCACAACACACATCTGCTCTCGCTTATCATCCATCCCGACCGTTTGTTATACGGCCGCCTGGTTTTCAGCGACCGAATCATCCTCTGGGACAAAAACACTCTTTCAGCCTTTTCCTGTCCGCAAGGTCTCATTTTTCCATCCGACTGGGACATCATTACAAACAGCCGCGAAAAAATTCCTCATGATGACCCTGTTTTGTTAACCACTGTCAGAGAAATACTCCAGAGCGCCCGCATTTCTCAGGAGGTCCTGAAAGCCTGGGAAGCCATCCTTCCTCCTCCGCCATTTCAAGAATGAATATCAGGCTCTCATACTAACTTTCTTCGCGATTGTTAAAGTCATCGCGTAATGTTTTTCAAGATTACCAACAAACTTATGTGAAAAAATCATAGAGGGCTTAGGGAACAGTCAGCAGTCTCCTTTATGGCGGAAAAAGAAACGACAATCTTTTCCTCAAGCAGGAGATCTGTCAGGATTTCTATCATGACTCCCTTTCCCGGGACCTCTTGTATGCTTTGATGCTGATTTGTAGCCTTATTCCATTCGCCTCCGGAATAGCCAATGCAGGTATTATTCACCCCACAACTTGGGCTACCGTCAACGCCGACAATTCCTTCTATGATGTAACCGTTCAAAAGGTAGTCCTGAATTTGGTATACAATGGGCATTAGAATGTTTCTGCAGTGATTTTTGTATGTGGGAATGTCATATTGTTCACGGGTCATTCCCCATCTCTTAAGTCCAATGAAAGTCATTTCAGGGCAGGGAAGCTGAATGATCCCGGTGCCGTTTTGAATGAGGGGAGTTATAACTGCGTCTAAGCACCCAGGATATTGAGATAGCCCAACGACCTTGGAGTTGGAATTCAATATACAGTGCGCCAGTAAAACAATCTTCTTACTTCTTTTCATGATGAATTTCCCATTTCAAATAACATAAAATACGAGCCGAAGGCAATGGCAACGCTGCTCTTTACCCGATTCGGCATTTGTCATCGTTAATATATTGGTGGTTGTACTGCCAGCATAGATTCGATATTATTCAATTTATGTAAAGCATCCAGTTCTTCTGTGACTTTTTCAGAACCAGTAAAATCATGTGTTTGCAGTATTTTGTATTGATTCTCTATGATTTTGTAATATTTAGATTGTTGGTTCAATTTAAGATAATTTTTATATGATTCAATTACTTCCGGTTCTACTTTACTTGTAGCCCAGTCGTATATTCTTGAGTTGTCAATTCCTGTCAAATATGTTCGCAAGTAAATAGATAAATAATATTCAACCGTATTTTTCTCATTAAACGAAGGAAATTCGTTTGAAAAATTCTCCCAGTAAATTATGCGATTACGCAATTCATCCCAGGTTATTAATAGCCTTGCGTCTTCAGAAAATTTATTTTCTATCTCGTTTTTTCTTTGTTGTAAAAATTTTTGCCAATCTTTTGGTAAAGAGCTGCTAAAATTCTCTAAAAGCCAGTTACTATTTTCCCCGATGGAATATGATCCTTCTGATTCAATAATTTCCCACCCGGCCATATAAAGTTTAGCATTTATATCATCTATTAAGTTGTCTGGAATTGGGTATTCGCATAAGGATTTTGCTAACGATATCTCGTGGCCCTCCATAAATTGGAAGTAATACGACCGAAACTCACCAAATAATTGTGAAGCGCAATTTTGAGATTGATTGGACGTAAGCTCGCGGTATTTATCTGCTAGTTGTTCTACGGATTCAATTTTTGTTTTATCCAGATTTTCAGCAAATTGTTTAAATTCAGTCAGCTTGCAGTCATTCGCAAACGAAGCGCTACCTAAAAACAGGATAAAGAAAAAAATAGATGAAATTTTTATTAAGTGCATTTAATTGTCCTTTTGTAGCCGAACGCCTGGTTCCCTATGAATATTTCTTATAACGCTGAGTTCACCAGGCTATTCATATTCTTATGTTTGATGCCACATGATATAAATCACGTAGCCTTCTTCGGTTTTTTTGACGCCGACATTCATAAATCTTGCGTTGGGAAGTGACACTTGCCCCCCAAATAATGCCTTGCCTTTCACATCCCACCACTTTAGCTGATTCATTTCATGAACGAATGTAAACTCATTTGCGAATCGAGAGGTATCGACTATCGTGCTATCAAATATCTCTGCCAAGTTCGCAGAACTGGTCTTGAATTTGAACCAGATAACATCGTCTATTCCAGAACCTTCAAGTTTTAGGCCGAGAGGAGTAATCTTTGCTGAAGGGGCCAGGTGCATTTCAGATCGGCATCGATCTACTTGTGCTTTCGTTGGTGTAGTTGTTTCTTCATCTTTGCCGAATTCCAAACAACCAGCAAATGATAGGGCAAGCAACAGGGCTATCAAAAGATGTATCTTTTTCACTATTTTTCCTCAGTACTAACGCCTGTCATGAACGGCCTTTTTTCCTGTCTCGCCGCATTTGTGTATGCCCGGCACGGGCGTGAACTCATGAGATAAAATCACCATGGTGGTCAAATCCTCTGTATTGGAGGTCATATGATGCATATTTATCATACAATGCCAGCCGAAGGCAAGTGCGGAGCTGTGAAGCTCTGTCAGCAGGAAGTTGGCTTACAAGTAGGTGACTGATCTGCATTAAATATCTTTGGGTGAAGTTTAACTATCCGGTTACGGCCTGAAAAAGCTCGTTAATCGCCGGATGCGGACCCGCATGTCCGGTGGTGTGGGGAGGAGAGGGGAAAGCCCCCTCTTTACCCGATTATGCGGTCTATGCTACTTTCTGCGTTATTTCTTGATAGGAAATTTCTTTGAGACCAGCATTTCTTTTGGCATGTTCAATAGTCTGTTTACTATATTGCCTTGTTGATCAACATCTATGTATACATTTTCGCAGATCTCTTTGGTTTCAAAGACTTCACCATCTTTAAATTCGATGTAAGCCGTATCTGTATCTGGGAAATATTTAACCTTCATCTGTCTTTTCTCCGAAGGATCTGTCAAAAAAAGCATTATGAAAGGTTTCGCCGTCTTCGAGCAAAATTACCCTGAGATACTTATCTGCTTCAGTAATTTTGGCCGATTTCTTTATTCTGCCATCAGTTTGAATAACAATTTGTTCCGGATTCTGAATCACAAATTTGATTCTACTTTATCAGGAACTCCGAGAAGATAACTGAGGGGATATCAGGACATCCATTCTCCTTTAGGAGAGAATTAACAATTGAAGTCACATCCTCTTTCAAGGTTTCGTAGGCGGAAGGAAGTCCCATGTCTATATACTTCTTTTTGAGAATAAGCTGGATGATCCTTTCCTGGATCGCCGGGAGCAGGCTATTTATTATTTCCTTAGTTCGCGGATCAGAAATGTTGAGGCAGGCTCTAAATTGGATCGTATGGCCTTCAGGGATTTCCCCCAAATTTGTTTCTAAAGAAATTTCCGTGAGGGTGTTTTCAAAATTTTGTTCTGAAACTGGAGGCTCTGAAACGGGAGAAAAGGCAAACAGCATGAGGAAAAAACAACATAACAACGCAAAAATTCCGCCAAATACCAGAGATATCCAATGCATAGTTGCCAATGTCGAGCCGCTTGGGCCAGCCTGGTAGGCCCTTGCAACAACTGCAAAGAAACACTCGGCAAAAACAATACCATAAGCCATGGAAAGGATCGACAAAGCCATGGAGGGACCAATGCTTGTTGGGTCGTCAAGGTTGCTCATCAGGAGAATAAGCCCAATTACGACACCAATCATCCCGGCCACCAAAGAGAATCTCTCGCCATCCCTCGCAATTTCGACAAAACCTGTGTCTTGCCCCGCTGGGTCGAAGAAAAGAGTCTTCATGGCCTCTGGCAAGAATTCGATAAATTTCTTGCCATGACTACCCAGTAGCAGAAAAAAAGGAAGTCCGGCAACGACAAAAAGTGTCTGAAGATTGAAGAAAGCGCCAACACTACTGCGGGATTCCCGAAAAAGGCAGATAAAGCCTATGAGAACAAGTGGCACCCCAAATGTAGATACAGTTCTAGCTATTGAAAACGTTCTTCTGGTAGTGCCAGTCATATGTCTTTACCCCCTTAAGAATAGTTCTTAGGACTTCCAGATGGCATTCTACAGCAGATAAGTTGAAAAGTCACTTTCTCAAACTAGGATCATGAAAGTCAAACCAAGTTCGGTTTTTCATTGGTGGCATTAGTTATTGTGGCCTAGGAAACGCCAAGCGCTTTATGTAACAGTCGGAACAGGAAAAAAACCGTTTCTCAATGCTGAGCGGATCGCTTTGCCGACGCCCGTGAACGGCCTAAATTTCGGTTTCGACGCACCTGTTATGTATAATTTCAATTTTATTCTACAGTAATATTATTATTGTCGAGTGGCAAATGAGCAATGGTGAAAAAAAGGAGCTGAACTTCAGATTTTAAAGTTTTTTCTTTTTCAATAGCGCTCACCAACAACCTTAAAATTTTGAATGCCGAGTCCCGGGAATCGTCGCAATATCGTCACCTTTCGATAACACCCAGGCAAGAGCAACTTGCGAAGGGGTAATGCCTTCTGCCTTGGCAATTGAATTGACTTTTTCTACGAGCTTCAGGTTATTGGCTATCGCTTCATCGCTAAAGCGCGGGTTGGTTAAACGCCAATCACCTTACTAGCCGAAGGCAATGGCGGAGCTGTGAAGCTCTGTCAGCTAATGGTTCCGCCATAACAGGGAAAACCAACTTCCGACTTCACAGGGAATTTACCCTTCCGCGATCAATGGGAATTTATACTACCATCCACAAGGCTCTTGTTCATTAATTCTGATACTCCGCAAACCTCCCTTTGCAAGGCGATCTCTGAGACCAAACACATCTAGTTTCATCGCTTGCGTTCGTGCACAAACAATCAAAGCATCTCCGTCACATCAAACAAACTTTACAACGCACACAATCGTTTTACTTCAGCGCCCCGTTAGTGGTCTTTAATGAAGGACTAAGTGATTTCGTCAGTCTATATTTGCCTTTGTGTGAGGTATGAAATACACCTCACGGGCGTAATAAAAAGCTTTCAATTGATACTTATTGCATAGTCCCTCAACCATAGAAAATAATGTACAATTTTTAAAAATCATGTCACTTTCAATCTTAACTTTTTCTGAAACATGAAAAAATAGTTTCCTTTTAAAGTTGAGGCTTTCCATAAATTCTTTCAAATCCCGGTTATTTAAAGTGAATTCGCAGATATTCATATTCACTTCCTCTTTAAAGGAGTCTATACTTGCAACAAAAATATTTTCTCCAGAATTCTGTAGGAGGCATTTTTCAAGTAACACAAGCCTATCTTCAATCGAAGAGTCTAAAAAGCGCTCCCCCTCTATCCACTCTTTTAGGAGCTGCCTATCACTATCTGCGCTAAAAGCAACAATAGGCACGAAGCAAATGAAAATTAGTAAAATGATCAGGTTTTTGAGAAAATGTGAATTGTTTACCATATCAAAATACCTCCATGGATTAGAATCTAATTCTTTTATATCAGGTAGAAGCAACAAACTCTTGTCAATCTTGTAACAGAATTGTAACTATTTCAATTCAAGCATCTTCAGCCCGCGTCACGCTGTCTTATTGTTCTGAATTTTGGTTCTATATTGTTGTCTTGTATTGTTGCCCGATTGATATTAATTTTTGATTCTCGGGCCAGCGACAGTCGTGACCGGCCTCATTTTCCCTCTCTACGCGATCGTTAGCCAGCTTTTTATTTTGCATTTTGTTTCTTCAAGATTGCTTCAATGATAGAATGTTGTTCTTTGGGCCCTTGCCC
>Ga0180007_10000293_pt1 | contig 89035 bp, 92 predicted proteins | sample MM_PC_MetaG_FD_121122 | JGI IMG/M metagenome (GOLD analysis project Ga0180007, IMG submission 121122) | Groundwater microbial communities from the Aspo Hard Rock Laboratory (HRL) deep subsurface site, Sweden - MM_PC_MetaG | ecosystem: Environmental > Aquatic > Deep subsurface > Groundwater...
AGAAATAATAGTACCAACTGCGCCTGTGACTGAGGCTGTAGAATTAGCGCTACCATCGCCCCAGTTAACAGTATAAGTCATATTGGTATCGTCACTATCAGAAGCTCCTACATTCCAGGTACCAGCCTGACTACAAGTTAAAGTTAAAGGACCGGATAGATGGTCTAATTGAGGAGGCTGGTTGCTTTGCCCAATAATATAACCACTTACTATTATTAAACCAACAGCTACAAAAGCTGCGGAAAAATATTTAGAAAAAACAAAATATAAAAAATGATTTTTATTCATAAAATTTATAATCTAATTAACACGCCATTTTAACATAATCAATAATCTTTGTCAATAAATAAAACTTTAAATTACTATAAGCAACAAAGCTAAAGCAATAACCGCTAAAGCATGGCTAATAACTGAATAATGTTGAATTCTAATTTTTATAAAGATATTAAGTAATAAGGCAGCGCCCAAAAAGACCATAAAAAACAAATAAAACTGGCTAACTTTATCCTGTAAATTATGAACCGTAAAGAAACCAAAAAAATTAGCGTACTTATTAGTACCTTCATTAAAAGTATAAAATTGCTGCACCTGGCTTTGAGGCAATAACAAAGCTAAAGCTTTATTAGCCACCAAACCATTATCAGCCCAAGCCACGACCGATAATTGTTCACCGCTAATGTTAAAAGATAAATTATTAAAGGGAACTTCGGCCTGCCAAACACTACCCGGACCGTCCAAACCCATCATTACCCATTCCTCACCTAAACGTAAAGCTACAGCTGTAGCACCAGTTACAGCCAGCTTAACATTGTAAAAATCTAAAGACTGTTTAATTTTTAAACTGCTTTCATAAATAACCGGAGCAGCTGGCTTAAAAACTTCTACTTCCTGACTAGTCACTTGTAGGTTGTCGCTAGAATTACCCAAACCAACAAATCCAGAATCTACAGTAACCTCTTTAGGTAAGAGTTCAGTTACCTTAACCGTTTTAACTTCTGGTTTTTCTACAGGTTTTTTAACTTGAACTAAAGATTCTACCTTAGGAGCAACTGGTTTTATATCCAATGGTACTGTTTTAATCTCCTCTTTAACCTGGGGCAAATTCTGTTTAATTGCCACAGCCTCTTTTTTAATTTCTTTTACCTGATTAACCATTGGTTGACCAAACATTTGCACAACAATTACAGAATCCGCCTGCTCAAACTGTCCACGAGCTATGCCAATACCTATTTCTGAATAGCGAGAATTAACTATATTAGCCCGATGTGTGGGACTAGCCAACCAACCAGCCTGAACCTCCTCGGCTTCCTGAAAATGTACTGCCAAATTTTCTCCAGCTAAACGATAATCATAACCTGAATTTTCTATCCAATCCCAAGGTGTAATATTGTTTGGACTAACATGAGCAAAATATTGATTAAGCAACATATCATTGGCTTTGGCTTGCGCAGCTTTGTTTAATAAATCATTAACTTGTAATTCCCCAATACCTAAATTAATCCTAGTTTGATTAGTTAAATCTACTATATTTTGTAAAGTAATAGCACTGGAATACAAACTGGAAGAAGGTAAAGCTACCGGTAAAATAATAACCAAAACTTTTAAAATAACCAACAAAGCACTATAAAACATTAAAAACCTATGTTTTAAAACTTGCGGTAAATGATTATTACCACTATGGGGAATTAAACAATCCTTAGTCTTATGATAAGCTCGGCGACTGTGATGCTTTACCTTAGGCCAAACCAAAGGCAAACTGGATTGCTCCGGCTGATTTAAAGCTTTAAAATAAGCCAACACCTTTTTTAATATTTTGGAAAAATAACTAAGCATAATTAAAAAAATATTAACTTAATATACTACTACATTTTTTGTTCTATGTCAATCCCTAATATAAGTATATCACGCCCAAAATTAAAAACCCCAATTAAATAGGGATTTTTAAAATAAACAATTAAACTAACTTTTAAGGATAAATTTGCTGACCGTTATCGTCTTCTATAATTATGGCATCGGTCGGACAAGAACGAGCTGCTTCCATTATGGCCTGAATATCGGCTGGTAATTGTTTAAGATCTGTCCAATCACTAGTTTTAGAACCAGCTAAATTTTTTATAAGAGCCTTACCTTCGTCATCCAATTCAAAAACTTCCGGTAATAAAGCTACACAAGAAGCGGCACTAATACATAAATCTCTATCCACTTTTAATCTCATATTAATTATTTAACAAAATCATTATTAAAAACTTTCATCTCAAAACAATAATCACCTGCTGGATGAGACCAATTCATCCGCCCAGGACCCATAAAAATTTCCCCGGGCTGTTTGTCTGATTGGTTTTCAAAATTAGCGCAAAGCGAATAGGTTTGCTCGGATTGCTTGTCATAACGGTAAGACTGCTTAGTTAAAGGATCAATTGGTTGCCAATCATAATAACCAGCCGCAGTAATAGCCGCTAAACTGCCAGGTAAGGCTTGAGGTTGAGAAGTCTCATAATAATTTTGAATAGCATAAGATAACTGCTGAAGATCATTTAATCTTTTTTGGTCACGAACAATTTTTTGTTGTTCCAAAGGGTTACCAGCTAACAAAAAACCTACTACCAATAAAACCATGGAAAAACCAATCAAAAAATAAGCTTGCCATTTTTTGGGAATTATTTGCGACCCGCGTAATTCAGACCAATAATAACAATTAATCCAACCACCCAAAAATAATATAATAACAACCTTTAAAATAAATCTAATAGTCAGTTGCCCACCAACAAAATTAAAAACCAAACCAATAATATCACCAATCACTACGGCGCTGGCAATAAATAAAGCCAAATAAATAATCACCCGCCGCACGGCTGAATTAAGACTACTAAGACCAGCTTTAGTATCTTTATTAATCTTCCAATTAGCCCACAAAAAAACTGGACTAGACACAATAAAACACGCTAACGACCATTGCAAGGCCCCCGAGGTTACTGCCTGGTTATAATTAACAACAATATCCGACCAATAATGATTTACTACCTGAAATAAAATACCACCGGCACTAATAGCGCTTAAAGTTAAAGTAAAAAATAATAACAAATAAAAAAATAAATCCCGTCCCGTACCAGCTTGCTGAATATTGGTATTTTCCATAAAAAATTTTAATGTTTCCACAGCTACTAAAAATAGTTGCGGCTAAACAATTATAATTAAAAAGCGATTAAGACTGCTCCTAAAGCCATAAGTATTGTACCACCAATCATTTTAAACGTTAATTTTTCTCCTAAAATTAAAACAGCTAATAAAACTGTAAAAACCAAAGACAACTTATCGATTGGTCCAACCTTAAAAGCCACCCACAACCAAGACATAATTATTCTTCAAAATGAATTACTTGATTAGGTTTTATGATCTGCGGTTTATCCGCTGACAGACTGACTACTTTAGGTAAAGGGTCAATCAGCTTATCTGGTGATAATTTTATTTCTTTGTTTTTTTTAACGCCTGTTATTTTTTTACTGCTAGTAGCTGTTGAGTTGGAATTAAAATCATCAACATCAGTCGGTTTTTTAATCTTATTATAATCTTCTTCCTCAACCGTCGGTAAACTATCAGGAACCCCGTTAAGTGGTTGCCCTTGCACCACCACCAAAGGCGGTTTGGGTTTGGTTATTAATCCCTGTCTAACTTTTTTCATATCTTCTTTACAATAAATCGGCCTAATACCATCCGGCTTAAAAGGAAGTTGCAGTTTTCTGTGGCAAACCCAACATTCGGCTTCATATAAATCCTGAACCGTCTTAGTTAAATTAAGACGAGGCATATCGACTTCAGCCGATTGGCTGGGCGCCGCTGATTTATGCTTAAACCTTAACTCTTCTTCATCTAAACTACCAGATTCAGCTGTAGCTGTTTCCTTAAAAACATCTTCCACACCGGCCCACCGCAAGATTTTTTCTTCAACCTGTTGCCGAGTTTTGCTGTAACGTTCACGAGAAACCTTAATTATTTTTTCCCGGTTCTTATTTTTAGTAGCCACTGGCGGTAAAGTAACAGCACTAAAAGACTCACTAGTAATTCCATCAATCATCAATTTTAAATAAATATGGTACTTGGGTAAGCCTACTAAATCTTCTTCAGTAAAAGTTGGCCCGAATTCTTTTTCTAAAAATTCCGCATCTTCTGCACCGACCCGAAAAGTTATCATAGTACCCACGTTACCAAAAACAGCCGCCTTAACGACATCGCCCAACTGCTCAATATATTGATGGGCTATAGTTATATTTAAACGGTATTTACGAGCTTCTGACAAAATATTAGCAAAACTCTCCGTAGCAAAATTTTGAAATTCATCAACATAAAGAAAAAAATCTTCCCTAGCTTCTTCCAAGGTATCAATACGGCTCATAGCCGATAATTGAATTTTAGTAATCATCATCGCACCTAACAAACCAGAATTATCCTCACCTACTCGCCCTTTAGACAGATTAAGTATCAAGATTTTTTTATTATCCATTATTTCCCGCAAATCTATGGTTGATTTGGGTTGGCCGACTATATTACGAATAATTGAAGAGGATAAAAACTGACCAATTTTATTTTGAATCGGCGAAATAGCCTCAGTTCTAAATTTTTCATTATAGTTATCATACTCATCTATCCAAAAGGACCTAACTACTGGGTCGCTTACCTTTTCCAAAACTTTTTTTCTGTAATATTTATCTACCAAAATACGAGTAATACCTAACAAAGTAGAATTAGGATATTCCAATAAAGCTAAAATGGCATTACGTAAAATATATTCCAAACGAGGCCCCCAAGAATCGGCCCAAATTTTCTTAAAAACCCCCACCAAACCCGAAGCCACCAAATGACGATATTTGGGATCTACCGATTCTAAGGGATTAAAAGCCACTGGGTAATCCACATCGGACGGATTAAAATAAACGACATCGTTAACCCGATGCGAAGGTATAACATCCAAAATCGCTTCGGCTAAATCGCCATGCGGATCGACTATGGCCAAACCATGACCCGCCCGAATATCGTTAAATATCATATTTTCTTCCAAAACAGATTTACCCATGCCTGTTTTACCAATAATATAAACATGCCGACGACGATCATCAGTTTTAATACCAAATTTTCGCTGCATGTTGCGAAAATTCGTCTGAGCAAAAACATTTATATTTTGTAGCTGATCTGTAGACATAAATTATTCAACAAAGGGCAGATTAAATGGCGCTCCACCCTTAACACTTTGACCGTTAATTAAAGTCTCACCCACTTGCTCCACCAAAGGACGCAAAAAGCCAGGTTGATAAACTGGTAAAGCAAAAGGTGGCTCAGCCTTTTTAAGCTCACTTTTCTTAACCAAAGGTGCTTTAACTTCCACCACCGGAAAATGATACAAACTGGCCAATTCTTCAATATTCAAAATAAAACCATGCCCTTCGCCAGTATGTACATCCCGCTGCTGATAAGATCTTAAAATCTTACGTTGTTTTTTATTAATACGTGATTGTTTAAGAAAATAATCCGCCTTGGTAGTTAATTTTGACGAAGGTTTAAAGCCATTGCGGTCTAAAGTCATAAATTGATTTATCGCCCCCATTACACCCTTAACACCCCGGCCTTTAGTAAAGGTCTCTCGCCGCCCCCAATAAATTAAACGAAATTTAGTATACATACCAACTTTGGCCATTTTTTTCTCTATAGCCTCCACAACTTTCTTCTGGCCAGGCGTTAAATCTTTTAAAGCATTTTCCTTGTTTTCTTCCTCGCCTATTTCACCCCATAAAGGAAAAATAATTTCACCCAAATCATCTAAAATTTTAATAGGTAATTTAAAAAAAATATAATCAAAAAAACCATTAGAAACTTTATGACCTTTAATTATGGACTGAACCTCGTGAGCGGCACGAGCTTTCCAACTATCACTCGTTGGAATTAATACCAATTGCAGCCAAACATCTTCGTCTGGCTTTATTCGACCCAATATTTCTAAAAGCGAAGCCATAGTATCCTTATATAGCTTACTTAATTCATGCTCAAATTCCGGATAAGTTTTTATGGGATAAGCCCAAGGTTTTTGCAAAACAAATTCCGTACCCCATAAATCATACTCCGCCGTATCAAAATCCGGCGAGATTCGACCAACATAATCTTCCACTTCAGTAATTTCCGCTTCCGGATATTGGGCATAAACAGCTGCCTCAATTAAATCCCGATATTCATCTTCTGTTCTGATTAAAAATTGAACATAACCGCCTAAAGAAACTATTTCAAAACTAAATTCGGGCGTGGACATACCCTTAAACCATTTTTCATGCCATTTGGGTTTGTTATAAGTAGCAGCCACCGAGGCAAATATTTGTTCCACAGCTTGGGGTGTTTGCTCGGTCATTTTTGGCACATCAATAGCCAATAAATGATAAGTTAAACTATGCTTATACTCATGCTGTTTATTTTGTAACCAAATCTGGGTAAAACCCCGCCAAATTGGCCACAAAAACAAAATTAAACCACCATGGCTAATAAACCACCAAGCAAAGCTAAGAGGATTGGCAAAATATAGTGAAGTAAAATCCAACACTAACTCCATGTTAATCTTGGTTGATAGTTGATAGATTAGTAGCTAAATCGTAAAGACCATCGGGTAATCTTTTAAATTTTTCCCGATTAGTCAAAGCCAACTGAATTGTCCCTTTTTTAACAAAACGTTTTTTAAGAACTTCTTCTATTAAAGAATCTAATAATAAAGGTCCTTTTTCTTGCAACACTCTGGTTAAAACATCGGCCACTACACCTGGTTTAAAACCCCACTCTCTTAAAGCATAAATACCCCGGCCGACTAAAACGTATTTTTTATCCAAAATGAGTTCATTGTGAACTGTTGGGGCATAAGCCATTTTATTATCAAACTTCTGTTCATTTATCAAACGAACTATTTCTCTAAAATGCAAAGGTTTGTTAGCTCTTTGTAAGACTAAATAAATTTTATCATTCATCCTTTTAGGTGTAATAGTTTCCCAGTGCGACAAACCCCAATCACCAAAAGGATTCTGTTTAATCCGACGACTCATAGATAATAAAGCCAAAGCTAAATCGGCGCTATTAATTGGCTTATTCAAAGGATCAATCAAATTAGCCGCCAATAAAGCCGAACCTAATTCTAGGCCACTAATCGGCTTACCCTGAGAACTAACTATTTCCTCAGCTTTATCGATTAAAGTTAACAAATTTTCCTGATTAGCTGTCCGTAAACGCCAACCAGTAACAAACTCGGAATTATCACCGCCTAAAAGTACCACCAAATCAGTTAAAACCTCATTCAATAAAAATTCAATAGCTAAACGGGTCATCCCCTTACCGTATTCAGCCATTAAAGACTGAAAACGACTTAAGGGAATAATACCGCCTTCTTTTTCTAAAATTTCAACAATTATTTCCTTAAGCAACTTAACTGCCTGACTTATCTGCTTACCGTCACGCAATTTTTGAATAGCCTGCCTTTCTATTTGCCTAATTCTTTCCCGAGTTACTTGAAAACTCTGTCCAATTTTTTCCAAAGTTTCTGGTAAACCGTTGGCTAAACCAAAACGCCTTATTAAAACCTGTTTTTCTCTATCCGACAGCATATTTAACAGTTCAGTCAAAGTATCTTTAGGATCAAATTCCAACAAATGACTGACTGACTGTTCTGATATTATTTTGTCTAATATAGAAGATTCTTGTTCATCATTCATACTGTTGCCAAATAATTCTAATACATTGTCTAATATATCATAAAAAATGTTCTATGTCAACCAATAACTATATTAAACATAATTTTAATAAAAAAAACAAGCGGCCCCATAAGAACCACTTGTTAAAACATAAATTACTTAGCAACTTACTTTCGTGACCGGCTTGACCAATTTTGCCAAGTAACCAATAAAGGTGAAGCCAAAAAAATAGAAGAATAAGTACCAATACCTATACCGATTGCCAAGGCTAAAGCAAAATACTTTATAGTAGACCCACCAAAAAAGAACAAAGTCAACAAAACCAATAAAGTAGTTAATGAGGTATTGATAGAACGAATCAAAGTATCATTAACACTCTTATTAACTGTTTCTTCAAAATTAACTGATGAATGACGATAAAGATTTTCTCGAGTACGGTCAAAAACCACTATAGTATCGTGCACCGAAAAACCCAAAACAGTCAAAAGTGCCGAAACAAACATACTATCTATTTCTACACCTTTAAAATGACCTAAAACGGCAAAAATACCTAAGGTAAACAACACATCATGGCTTAAAGCCACAATAGCAGCTAGACCATATTTCCAAGATGATACCGGGCGAGACACTTTACGAAAAGCCCAAGCAATATACATTACTATGAAAATTAAAGACAAAATAATGGCCCATAAAGCACCTGATTTTAATTCCGAGCCGATAACTGGGCCGACCGATTCAAATCTATCTTCTTTAACTTCTCCGCCACTAAGCTGGGTTAATTGGGTGGTTATTTTGTTCTTTGTTTCTTGGTCAACTTCTTTAAAACGTAAAATAGCCTTATTGTCACCGCTCGGCTGAATACTAAAACCACCTAAATCAAATTCTGACAACGAATCTTGCATAGCCACTAAACTGGGGCGACTAGCCGTAAACTCTACTTCCAAAAGCGAACCGCCGGTAAAATCAATACCAAATTTTAAACCCCAAATTGCTAAAAAACCAATAGAAATAGCCACCAATAAAGAAGACAAGGTGTACCAAATAGCTCTTTTTTGAATTATTTTAATCATATTAAATAACTAATTAACTTGCTCTTTTTTAAGGGCCTTAACACCAAACGGCCAACGCCAGGCCGTTAAATGCCCGGTGGCCAACAAGCGCAAAAAAGTCCTGGTCACCGTAATAGCGGAAAACATACTTACCAAAATACCTAAAGCCAAAGTTATAGCAAAACCTTTTACCAAACTAGAACCAAACCACATTAAAATAACCGCTGTGATAAGACTGGAAATATTAGAATCTCGAATAGATGTCCAAGCTCGAGCAAAACCTTCCTCAATAGCTTGATTTAAAGTTTTACCGTCTTTCAGCTCTTCTTTCAATCTTTCAAAAATAAGCACGTTAGCATCTACAGCCATACCGATTGATAAAACAAAACCAGCTATACCAGCTAAGGTCAAAGTTACTGGCCATAATTTAAAAATAGCAAAAGTCAAAGCCGTATAAATACCCAAAGCCAATACCGAAATTAACCCCGGCAAGCGGTAATAAAACAACATAAACAAAGCTACCAACAATAAACCATACATACCAGCTAATAAACTTTTTTCTACAGCCACTTTACCCAAACTGGCATCCACTGTAGTTTGGTTTACTAAAGAAATCGGTACTGGTAAAGCACCTGAATTCAAACGTTGAGCCAACTGCTTGGCCTCTGGCAGGGTAAAACTACCGCTAATAACCGCTTGTCCACCAGTAATCGCCTGCTGAACAGTTGGTACACTTATTGGCGTGCCATCCAAAAAAATCGCTACCGGCTTACCAACATTTCGACCAGTTATTTCCGAGAATAATTTTTTACCCTCCTCATTAAAAGTAAGATTTACTTGGGGAACGCCTGTTTGTTGATCAAATTCAACTTGAGATTTGCTTAATTGTTTGCCCGACAAACCTGTAGATACCCACTGATCAGCTGTTAAAGCAGCTGATTCTGTTTTAAATAAAATATGGCTAGCACTAATTTCCTCTACTTTATCAGCATTTTCTCTGACACCGGTTTTTTTAATAATATGATAACCAAATTGAGTTTTTACTAATTCTTTAGTTACTTCATTAACTGACAAGGACCAAACAGCCTGTTCAAAGTCTGGCACCATAACTCCCTTACCAAAATAACCCAAATCTCCGCCCTGATCCTTACTACCGGGATCCTCGGAAAATTCCGTAGCTAATTGAAAAAAATCTTCACCCGACTTAACTCGTGCCAAGACTTGTTCAGCTTTAATTTTTACCTGTTCATTATTAGCGTCAGTAGCGCTAATATCGGCTACCGGAGCCGCACCCTGCTCTTTAAATTCTAAAGTTGGAGTTTCACCTATTAATTTAATAGCCTCCTCGACATCCTTAACACCAGGCAACTCCACTATGACTCGCCAATTATCACCTACCTTATTAGTTTGCACTATTGGTTCGGCTACTCCAAAATAATTGACCCGCCGTTCAATCACATCACGGACACCTTCCAAAGCATCAGCCCTTTCTGCAGAAGCAATACTAACAACGTCAGCCTGATAAACCAAATGACTACCACCTCTTAAATCCAAACCTAATTGAACATTATATCTATTCCAAAAAGAACTCCCAGGCACCCAAGATGGCACTTTGGGATAATCCACCAAACCGGCTAACAGACTCAGTAACAATATACCGGAAAAAGCATACCAAATTTTTTTACGAGAAGTTATGTTATTAAACAATAACTTATAAAGTCCGATAAAAGGCCACCAAATAAACCCCAGACTATCGTTTAATGATTGCCAAAACTTTGAAGTTTTCATGATTTAATATTATTTAAACGAAAATAAAACCCTGTTAATAACAGGAAAACATAAACACTATAGCAGTCGTCTGGCAGTCTGGCAAGGGTAGTTTAATTGATTTTAATTAAAAGTTAAGTTACTATAATTGGCTAACTTCCTAGACTTATTCTAAAATAATCATATGGAAAAAATAAACAACTTTAATTCAATTAATGCCTCAGAGCAAACCGATCGCCAAAAACAACTAAAAGATATTGGCCAACAAGACTTAAGAAAAATTGGCATTGAACCTGATAATTACCAAAAATATACCAATTTAATGCGTCTAGCCGATGCGCCGATTGGTCAAGCTTTGGGAGTTCTAAAATACTTAGACGGAGTAATTATTACGCCAGACGAAGCTGTAGAGGCCTGGTCCATGATTCAAGATATTTTTGAAAAAATCAATACAAACGATTATAACCAAGAAACTGGTCAAACTATATTGATAGAAATGAAAAAACTAACAGCCTCTTGCTTAAATTACTTAAAAGACTTGACCGAAAATTATAAAGATAAAGAAATTACCGAACCTATCCGTTTATCGGCTAATATGCTAATCATCACAAAAAGATTGAATGAATTAAAAGAACAGTTCGGCCAATTACCAGCCTACCTAACTTATCGCAAGGTTGGTATTTATGATATTAAAATCGCTGATTTACCAGATGATACTTGGTTCAGAGAAAACCCCAACTAAACCTTTTAAGCACTAACAAAACCGCCCGCTTGCAACCGCCAAAGGGTTTGATAAAGACCACTTTCTTTTTGTAATAATTCAGCGTGACTACCTATTTCTTCAACCATACCATTTTTAACCACCACTATCCTATCCATTTTCATAATAGTAGACAGACGATGAGCTATGACAATAGTGGTTTTACCATGCATTAATTTTTCCAGAGCATCTTGGATTAAAATCTCAACTTGGGAATCCAAACTACTAGTCGCCTCATCCAATAATAAAATTGGGGCATTTTTTAAGATGGCTCGAGCAATGGCCACTCTTTGCCTTTCACCACCGGATAACTTAACTCCCCTCTCACCCACAAAAGTATTATAACCTTCAGGCAAACGACTAATAAATTCATCACAATGCGCCTGCCGAGCCACTTCTATTACTTCTTCGTTAGTACTAAAACGCCGACCATAACGAATATTGTCCAATAAAGTTCGGTGGAATAAAATTGTATCTTGTGGCACCAAGGAAATATTGCGACGCAAAGATTCTTGACTAACTTTAGCTATATCCTGACCATCAATATAAATAGCCCCCTGCTGACTATCATAAAAACGAAACAACAAAGCCACTAAAGTAGATTTACCAGCACCCGACGGTCCAACTATACCAACTTTTTCTCCTGGTTTAACTGTTAAAGAAAAATTCTTTATTACATCCAGTGAGTTTTGGTAATTAAAACTAACATCTTTAAATTCCACTAAACCTTTACTAACTTTCAATTCAGACGATCTAGGTTCATCTTTAATTTCCTGAGGTGTATTTAATATTTCCACCATTTCCTCGGCATCAGCAAAACTTCTGTACATACGACGAATTATCCGGCCAAAACCCCACAATTGGAAAAATACCTGCATTATATAGGCCTGTACCAGCACAAAATCACCGACCGTTACCAAACCTTTAATCCACAAAGTCAAACAATAATAAAAAATAGCAAACTCCAATAAAATCATAAAAACCGCCTGAATCGCTTCTATAACGGCATCAAAATCCCAACTTTTTTTAGATAATACAAATTGATTACTAGTGGTATCGGCAAAACCTTTTTTTTCATCAGATAAAGCGGCGAATATTTTTAAGTTTGATTGATTGGTTATAGTGTCTGCCAAATAAGAAGTCACTTTGGTATCGGCGGCCGCAGCAGCTTCATCTAATTTTAATTTATATAAAGACAAATAATAATTAATAGTAAGATAAAGCGCCAACCAAGCTAACATCAACCAACCAATTAACTGGTAACGGCTAAATACCACTACCAAAACAGTTATTAAACTGACGCCGATCCTTATCATATTCCAATACCAAGCGTCAGTAACTTCTTCAAAGGCCCTAATTAACCGACCAACCTTACGTACCAAACCACCGACAAAACGATTAACAAAAAATCCAAAAGAATGGCCGTGTAAATACTCAAAAGAAGTATTTTGTAATTCAGCCATTACCCTAGGCTGAAAAAAATTATTAGTAAAAGTGGCTAAACGGTAAAACAACCAACTAACAGCATTTAAACCTAAAATCAACAACAAAATATTAACTAAATCTTGCTTAATTAAGTTATTTTGAGCAGTAGAAACAGTTAACAAATCAATAAATTTTTTATAATAAATCGGTACTATGACATCTACTACCGAACCTATCACAATGGAAAAAACAATCACATAAAAATACCAGCGATATTTTTTTATATGCTGCCAAAAAAGCTGATAAGTTTGTTTAGTAACTAATTTCATAAAGACAAATAAATGAGCTAATTAGCCCATTTAATATAAAGACGTTCTACAACAACAAACGTTACAAAACGCCTACAAATGGTAAATAACGTCTTTTCTTTCCACCACAACAGCCCAACTCTTCTTACGGGCAATACTGTATAAATCGTGGTTAGGGTTAAAACAAATCGGTTTTTTTACCAAAGACAAAAAACCAGCGTCGTTTTCCGTATCACCCACACCCACCGAACCAAATAAGGACAGTTTCTTTTGTTTAACATAATTAGTTAAAACCGCTCGTTTATCTGTAATAGGTAAAAAATTTACTTTACCCGTATAACGTTCGTCTTTAATTTCAAATTCCATGCCATAAACTTTATCAAAACGCCAAATACGATTAAATTCTTTTACTATCTCAATGGGTGAACCGGAAATAGCCACTAAATGATGAGTGGGTCGCAATTTTTTGATTAAATCACGGGTAAAGGTATAAACTCGATTCTTTTGTTTGCCAATCACTATTCTGGCCACATGTCTAACATCTTCCACGGACACTCCGGGAATCCTTTTTTCATAAGAGTTAACCACCCCCATTATATAATCTTCGTAACTGCCCCGCCTATCTACCCAAGAAAAAAAATCTTTTTCCAATTCTTTCTTAACAATCGGTGGAAAAACACCATATTTAACCAATTCCATTATTAACTCCCTTTGTAAAGAAGATCGAAAAATAGTGCCATCAATATCAAAAACCGCCACTTGAGATTTTTTATTTTTAATTCTTTTTTTCATAAATAATTTGGTGAAGCAGTATTATAAAACTAATTCTTTAAATCGTCCATAAATCTAACTAAAACCAGCCACTACTGGAATCTGTTTGGGCGACCAAATAACGACCGGCTGCTGACCTAGTCATAATAAAATGCCGCCCTTTGTCATCTTTAAATTTAACCCGATGCTCATATTTAGCTTTCTTAAAAAGACTTTCCGCTTCAGCATCAATTCTGTCTAAATAAAAAACCCCATCTTCGTCACCCTCTACTTGTCGGCCCAAAATTTCTCTCATAAATTAATGGCCCTGACCAGTCTTTTTATTAAAAGCCCGCCTTCTTTCTATGTAAACAACCAAAATTGCCAACAACAAAGCGGCTAACCCCAAACTGGTATACCAAGCTGCCACTTTATGATATTGAAATAAATAAACTATAACTTCCAATATGAATTCTACCCCAAAAAATATAGCCACACCGTTAGAAACACGATACAAAGCCGTTTGCCAAGTTCCTAAACGCCTTTTTCTAAAATAAAAAACCAAACCTAAAAAAATTAAAAATAACGGCAAACTTAAATAACTATGCAATAAAACTGTTTTAAAAGCATAAGTTTCCCACAAACAACTTTCACCCGCTGATAATAAATAATTAGCCTGATTACAAACCTGATAATGGGGATTATACAATCTGTTTAAATCATACAAACCCCGCTGACCCAAACCTATTAAAGCCACTGCCAATAACACCGAAAGAAAAACCGAACTTAGAGCCATTTGTTCCTTACGTGGTTTATTGGATTTGTGACTGGCTCCAGATACTGGCTGTAGTGGCGACATAAATTTGCTAATAAATAATACAATTACATGATACTACAAAAACTAAAAACCTAAAAATCCTAATTTCTAACTTCCAAACCCTAAATAATACCCCAATCTCAATAATTTTAAATTTTAGGATTTAGGTTTTAGAGTTTTGCATTATCTGCTTCTATTTCCTCACAATCCTTAATACTATATTCCCCCACTCTGGTTCTAACTAAACTAAGCAAAATAGCTCCACTAGCCAACCTACGTCCTAATTCTTTGGCTAAACTTCTTATGTAGGTACCACTAGAACAATCAATTTCCAAATTAACAGACAAAAATTGATTAGAATTTTCTAAAAGCAACTTATGCCACTGCTGTAAAATTGTCTCCTGCCTTAAATCGGTCTGCAATCGAGAAAATTTATCAATTAATAAATTTATCAACTGATCGGCTGTATAATTTTTGGTTGATAAAAAATCTAACCTGTTTAACAAAACAGTTTTTTGGGGAATGACTATTTCGGCTAAACGATTTTGCAAGGCCCACCAAAATAATCTTTTGCCTTTAATTTTATAAGATGAAAAAGGTGGCAAGCTGAACTTAAAATCGCCCACCAAGGATGCTACTTCTTTTTTAACACCCTCTAATATTGGTTGCTTAATAACTTCTTTGGGCAAACCTAAAGCATCGTAACTATCGGTTGTAAAACCAAATAAAATTTCTGCCTGGTAAGTTTTGCCTAATTTTTGATATTTAGACTGATCTTGTAAAGCCTCATCAATGGCAATTAACATAACTCCTTCAGCCATAGGATCTAAGCGACCAGTATAAGTCATTTTTAAACCGTCCCAGTCTTTATGCTGTAAACGCCATTTATTTAAAGCCTGCAAGGGAGTATAACCAATCGGTTTATAAATAGGTGCTAAAAGATAAGACATATTAATTACCCGGCTGTTTAAAAATTTGCTTAAGCCCGCACCACGGACAATACCAATCCAATTTATCTTTAGGTGCATCACCGATTGTCCACCACTTGCTACAATTGACACAAGAAAAATGGGCTAAATTTTCCCAGCTTATTTTTTCTTTATCTATTCTATTCATAAACGACTAAATTTCCCGCAAATTATATTGCTTAATTGATTGGCCTGATTCATCAGAAAAAACAAATCGACCGTTGAATTTTTTACCTTGAATTAACATAGGCAACCAATACTTATCATCTATCCACATTTTATCATAAGGAATGTCGCTCAATTTAAACCATTGCCAAGTTATCTCTAAGCTTTCTTTAGGTTTACCAGTATAACTTGTTATTTTAAAAATATGAACTAAAAACTCTTCTTGCGGAAAAATAAATTCTATTTCACCAAGCTTATCATACTCTTTTACAACTAAACTAACTTCTTCTTTTATTTCTCTAACTAAAGATTGTTCAATAGTTTCACCTGATTCAATTTTTCCACCATAACCATTCCATTTGCCTTGGCCGAATCCCCTCTTTTTTAAACCCAACAAAATATTATCATCCTGAAAAATAAAACCCAAAGTTAGTTCCATAAATTATCCTTTACTTAGGCTTTTCCATATCAAAATAATTTTTTTCCGAATTATACGATTCAAAAAATAATTCAGTCAGTTTAAACAAAGGATTAGGCAAGGTATTAATATCATACCATTGCCAACCTTCATTTTTATCCGGCTCTAACAATTTTGGTTCTCCGGATAACCAATCAGCTGTTAAGCCCAAATGGACTACATGCTTAGGCCAATAAAAAAGATTATTGGCCACGAACTGAAATTTTATATTATCTATCTCTAAACCACACTCCTCAGTCACTTCTCTTTTAACACAATCAGTAAAAGACTCTCCATATTCCATATGACCCCCAGGAAAAGCATATTCACCTGCGCCGTGAGCGCCTTTTCTTTTACCCAATAAAACCTTGCCTTGTTTAAAAATAGCTATTCCGATACCAACTCTTATTTCCTTAGTCATAAATTTAATTAATTAATTTTAAACTGACCAATTTACTAACCGCTTCTGTTGGTTGTAAGTTTGGTAATTTAGACAAATCCTCTTTATTAAACCAAACCAGTCCATAAACATTATCTTTATTCATTCTTTCCTTTTCTGGTCCGCCAATAGCCGGCTGGCCAGTAAAACCTGTAACTAAATAAAAATTATTTTGATATTTTTCCTGCTTATAAAAAGATTGCCCATAACCTAACAAATCTAGGCTAAACAAAAATTTATAATCAGTCACAATCAAACTTAATTCCTCGTTAATCTCCCTAACCAAAGCTTGCTCCAAACTTTCACCTGTTTCTACACCGCCCCCAGGAAAAACATAATAAATTTTATCCTGCTTAATTCTTTTAATAAGCAAAACTTCGTTACCTTTTACTATAACCGCTGAAACTCTTTGCCTAATATTATTAACCATTTTTTGAATCAAAAAATTTTTTAACTGCCCCAAGAAAATCCTGTGGCCGAGTAGATAACTCAACTCCTAAAACGCTCTTATTAAACCACCTAACCTCAGCCACTTCTGTTTCGTCAATTTTTATATTATCTAACTCTGTATCAATAACTGCAAAAAATACTTGGGTAAAATGGGTCCACTTTTCACCCCGACTTAAGTATTTTGGCCCAGGAATCAAATCCAAATTCTTTAAACCTAGTTCCTCCTCAGCTTCTTTTATAATATTACTTTTATAAGTTTCATCTACTTCGACTGTTCCGGCTACAGCCGGACCCCATTTACCAGGATCATGTGTCTTAGTAAAAGCCCGACGAGCTAATAAAATATCACCCTGATTATTAGTAACCCACAACCCAGCTACCCGATAAATATCTTTACTAGTAATAGTAGTGCGGTCTTTATAATCAATTATTTCATCTTTTTCATTAACTATGGGAATTTTTGGCTTCATATATAAACTACTTATTTAATATTCCACCCAAATAATTTAACTGATAAACTTTTTGGTTTTTAAAATAAATTTCTTCTTGGCCGGAAAAATTTTCCCAATCGCCCTGACTTACGTCCACATATTTCCAATCACCCTTAATAAATTCCTCAGGGCCCCTAAATGGCCGAGATACCCTAACTTCCAACAGAGCTAATCGCAAAAAACTATAAACTTCTTTAGCTTTAACCTGATCCGAAAAAACTTGGCCATAATAATTCATAGTCCAAAGGGGTTTATTCTGTTGCCAAATTATCTCCTGCCCGCTAAAAGGATTAAAACCAAAATATTTATCCTGGTATTTATAATCCTCCTCCGCATAATTAAAAATCTTCCCGCTATCGCCTAATAATTCATCGGCCGAACTATCACCGGCAGCGTAAGTCCTATGTTTGGCTATGATTATAAAATCTAATAAAGTCATTTTTTAATTATTTTTAACCACTGTTTTTTAAACCAAGGCATTGTTAAGGTAGAAATCATAAAAGCTACCGCTGGCACTATACCATTAAGCCAAGGATTTTTAATATCAATAGCTAATAAATAAACACTAATAGCCAAATAAGTAAAAACTGTTAACAAAATACGCCTAGTCCAGCTAGTTTCCCAAGCTTTGTCTTGCTCTACTTTATTGTTGCGACTCTCTATAGCTAAAACTTTATCTTCTAAATTCATAAATTATAAATTAACTTAAGGCAATCTGCTTCATCGGGCAATAAATCTAAATTTAAAATTTCTTCTGGTTTAAGCCAAATATACTTTTGATGCTCGTTATTATTCAACTTTACATCTGGTTTAACTCGCAATGATAATTTATAGGTATGATAAGGATAATCAAACTCCGGATAACGAACATAAATTGTTTTTAAAAATTCCAAATTACTCTCTTTTACTTCAAGTCCAGTTTCCTCGTTAATCTCCCTAACCAAAGCTTGTAATTTATTTTCACCCGCGTTTAGTTTACCAGCCGGACGACACCATTTTCCACCTTTAAATTTATCATCATTCCGTTGTAAAAAAAGAATCACACCGTCATATTCCATTAAACAACTAACGACTTCTATTTTGGGATTAAAATCTTTAGGTTTATCTAAAAAAATCATAAAATTACTGCCAATAATCAGAATCTACAAAAATTATTTTGTCATCGTCTTGGCCAGCCTGACCCCGACCGTCGCGATTAGAGGTTGTAATATAAATACCTTTATCATTTGCTGTTATGGCCCGCAAGCGCCCGAACTCCTGACGTAAATAATGTTTAATATCCTTAAGACTTCCTTGAACATCAACTGTTACCCGATAAACCGACTGGCCACGCAGACCAACAAAAATCAAACTATCTTTATACCAAGTTAATCCAGCCGGCGCCCAGGTTTCTTTGGCGCCTGAATGGACTACTGGCCCCACTGTGCCAGGTTTAACCAAATCGCCCTGACTATCTGGCCAACCATAATTTTGTCCAGCTTTTATTAAATTAAGTTCATCAAAACCAGATTGCAAACCAGACCGACCATGCTCGGTTGCCCACAACCTTCCTAAATTATCCCAAACCAAACCCTGAGGATTGCGGTGGCCATAGCTATAAACTAAATTACCAAAAGGATTATCGGCTGGTACTCCACCTATATCAGTTAGACGCAAAATCTTACCAGCCAAAGAATCAGTCTGCTGAGCCAAACCCGTATCGGTAGCGTCGCCAGTCGTAACATAAAGATATCCATCCGGACCAAAAGCAATACGACCCCCGTTATGATAAATACTGCCCGGTATATTATCTAAAATAATTTTTTTATCAGTTAAACCTTTTTCGTCAAAACTATAGCGAACAATCCTGTTAATCGGCCCGTCTTGATTAACAGTTAAATATAAATAAACCCAGCGATTGTTTAAAAAATCAGGATGTAAAGCCAAGCCTAAAAGCCCACCTTCGCCATGGTGATAAACATTTTCCACCTTAAGCCTACTTAATAAAGAGCCATCAGAATTTAAAATTACCAAATTGCCCGGCCGCTCCGTAACAACTAAATTACCATTTGGTAAAACTGCTATTTCCCAAGGTATTTCCAAATTTTCTGCCACCACCCGCAACGCCTCAGTTGGTTGAGCCGTTGCTTTAACTGGATTATTAAACTCTTTTACCCCCGTTATTATATTAACATCGCCAGCTGGCAAAAAAGTCGGTGTGGGCTTTAGGCTCAACCACAACCAAAATAACCCAGCTAGCAAAAACACCAAACCAAGCAAAACAATTAGAGAGAAAAATTTGTTATTTTTTAGACGAACAAAAATATTAAACATCTTTTTTAAAAGCGAGCTCTTTAAGTTTTTGTAAAACTTCATCTATTTTTTGATAAGCTTTAAGCCACAGCTTGAGTATTAAATAATCAATGGACAAAACCACTAAACCGCCCACCAAAATTAAAAACATTAACCAAGCATTGGACAGATTAAAAACTATCAATAGTACGGTAATTGCTATAAAACTTATAAAACCAATTCTAAAAATTTTAATCGGCTGTTTAGCCAAATATTCTCGCCAAGCACTAATAGTTGGCACCTTTCCACCCAACAATAAAAAAACCACCAAGCCTAACCAAGGCACAGCCACATAAATCACCAGATTATCCCAAATGGCAGACAAATACTTAATATCTATAGCCGAAGACAAAACATGCAACACCAGCAAATAAGGCAATAAACAAATAAAACTTAACCAAAAAATCTTAAACAACTCCACGTATTTTATTAACCTGCTAGTGGGAATTTGAAAAGAATTTTGCATAAGAACTTATAGTTATTAATCTATAAAACTTATTTTTTATTTTTACGTCGACGATGAGATTTTTTTATTTTCCAATATAGACTCTCGGTCCCCGGTTCTTGAGTAGTCTGTTTCATTAATTTAGCTGGATATTTTTTAGCCACCTGAATTAATTTTTGTTTAATAATTTTTTCTGTATCCAGTCCCAATAACACCGCTAGCTCTATAGAATAAATTATAACATCGGCCAATTCACTTTTTATGGCTTGCAGTTTCTTCTTGTTGCCTTTTACTTCTGGCAAACTTAAATTTTCCCACTGAAAAAGTTCCAAAAGTTCGGCACCTTCTATCATTATAGACTTAGCTATGTCTACCGGCCGTAAATTATGCCAATGCCGATCTTTTAAATGCTTATAAACTCTTTTTTCCAAATCTTTCATAAAAATTTATTGAATCTCATAATACTTCTTAATCTTATTTTAACTTCCGCAAAGATTTATTTGACCTTTTAATTGTTTCTTTGATCATCTTTTCTTTCTTTTTACTATAAATTTCCCTATTATTTTGATATTTTATTGCTAAATTTTCTTTTAATGCAGAATACTTCTTTGCCATATCTTCATTATTACAAAGATAATCTCTAAATAAAACCATATTTTTAACATAACTGCTACCAATTTCTCCAATATGGAGATAATATGTTCTCTGTCTTTCTGGGCCTTTAGTAAAGAATAATCTTTCCTTTCTAGTGTCGTCTTTCTTTATTTTATAACCTATACCTTTTAATTTTTTTACGTAGTGTCGAACCCTACAAAGCGACGGAACAACAATAGCAATATCAATAATTGGTTTTGCTAATATTCCTGGAATAGCTGTACTTCCTACATGTTGCGCCTCTATCACATCTCCGCCAAAAATTTTTTGTATTTTTTTAGACTCCATTCTAAAATTCTGTCGCCATTTCGGGTCATACTTTACCAATTTAACTGTTCCCCGTTTCAACCCAATCATATATTTTACGCTCCATGACACTTCTTATATTTTTTTCCACTACCGCAAGGACAAGGATCGTTGCGACCGACTTTATGGCCTTCACCATCGCGCGGTTTATTGCTAGCCGCCTGGCCCTGGGTGGTTAAAGCTGTCGCAAAGACGCTGTTTTGTTCGGCCATGGTTTTAGCCGGACCTTTTTCTATAATCGCCTGCTTGGGAGCAACTGGCTCCCTAACCAAATTTTGTATTAAACCGGTTTTAAATATATTATAAACCATTTCATCTTGAATAGCGGCCAACAACTCTTTAAACATTTTATAAGCTTGGCGTTTATATTCTACCAACGGATCTCTTTGGCCATAACCTTGCAGACCAATACTGCCCCGCAAATAATCCATAGAAGTTAAATGCTGAACCCACAGTCTATCAATAGCTCTTAAAAACAAAGTCTTTTCTGCTTCGCGCATTATTTCCTGGCTGTTGGGCACAGCTAAATCGGCTGCTTTTATTTGCAAACTCTGCTCCATAGCCACATAGTGTTCCTTAGCCAAACCGGTTAAATAATTTATTAAACTATCCCTAGCTATCACTTCGTCTGTGGCTGTGTTTTTATGACCTTCTAATTCTGCTAATTTTTTTCTAACTTCTTTGGTCACTGGGAAAATGGAATTTATTGTTTCGTAAATTTCTTCAATATTCCAATCTTTTAAATTATCTAAAGCCGTATGAAAAGCTACTACCTCGCTAATTTCTTTAACAATCATTTCCACTACTAATTCCCTTAATTCATTGGGATTTTTTTCGGCTGATTGCAATACTTGTCGCCGTTTCTTATAAACCGCTTCCCGTTGTTTATTTAAAACATCATCATACTCCACCAAATGCTTACGAATATCAAAATTATGACCTTCCACTTTTTTTTGCGCTGTTTCAATGGATTTAGAAACCATTTTATTTTCTATAGGCACATTGTCGGGCAAGCCTAAGCGTTGCATTACACCACCTACTCGGTCCGAACCAAAAATCCTCATTAAATCATCTTCCAAAGAAACAAAAAACAAAGTGGAGCCTGGATCCCCTTGCCGGCCGCCACGACCACGCAATTGATTATCTATACGCCGTGATTCGTGCCGTTCCGTACCAATAACATGCAAACCCCCTAAATCTTTAACAACGGCCGCTTCTTCGGCTGTGGCCGGACTGCCACCCAAAATTATGTCTACACCGCGACCAGCCATATTAGTAGCCAAAGTAACACTACCTTTGCGACCAGCTTGGGCAATAATACCAGCTTCACCCGTATGATTCTTGGCGTTTAAAACTTGGTGCGGTAAACCGGCTTGAGTTAACAGCTCAGACAACAGTTCATTTTTAGAAATTGAAATAGTACCCAACAAAACCGGTTGGCCTTTTTGATATCGCTCCTTTACCTCCTGCACCACGGCCTTAAATTTGGCTAATTCATTTTTATATACCCGATCGGTTAAATCTTGCCGGATATTGGGTTTATTAGTGGGAATGCTTACCACTTCTAATTTATAAATTTTATGAAACTCCTCAGCTTCGGTAGTAGCTGTACCGGTCATACCAGCCAACTTCTCGTAAAGCCTAAAATAATTTTGAAAAGTAATGGTGGCTAAAGTTAAAGACTCACGTTGAATTTTTACATTTTCTTTAGCTTCAATAGCCTGATGCAAACCCTCAGAATATCTACGGCCGGGCATTAAACGGCCAGTAAATTCATCGACAATTACAATTTCCCCCTCTTTAACTACATAATCCTTATCTTTTTTAAATAAAGCTTTAGCTTTTAAAGCCTGCTCTAAATGATGAATCATCTGAAAACCAGCTTCACTGTACAAGTTACCTAAATTAAGCCAACGCTCCGCCTTAGTAATACCATTTTCCGTATAAGTAGCGGCTCGCATTTTTTCATCTACATTATAATCTTCATTTTCTACCAAACCCGCGGCAAACTGAGCCACTTTATAATAAGTGGCCATAGCTTCTTCGGCCGGCGCCGAAATAATTAAAGGTGTTCTGGCTTCGTCTATTAAAATAGAATCCACTTCGTCCACAATCGTATAATGCAAAGGACGTTGAACCATATCACTAAGACGCCAAACCATATTATCTTTTAAATAATCAAAACCAAATTCGTTATTAGTGCCGTACAACACATCAGCCAAATAAGCCTGCTGACGCGGTACAACCTTTAAATTATTAAAAGACGGATCTTCGTTGCTAACAGTCGGATCGTACAAATAAGCTATTTCGTGATTTACACAACCAACAGTCAAACCTAAACTGTAATGAACCTTACCCATCCAAATAGCATCGCGCCTAGCCAAATAATCGTTCACGGTAACCACATGTACACCCTTACCCGTTAAAGCATTAAGATAGGTTGGCGAGGTGGCGGTTAAAGTTTTACCTTCACCAGTACGCATTTCCGCTATTTGACCGCGATGTAAAACAATACCGCCAACTAATTGAACGTCAAAATGCCGCTGGCCTAATACACGACGAGCCGCTTCACGCACGGTAGCAAAAGCTTCGGGTAATAAATTATCCAAAGTTTCGCCTTGCTGCAAACGATTTTTAAATAAAGCAGTCTGACCGCTTAATTGTTCATCGGTCAACTGTTTTATTTTGGGTTCAAAAGCGTTTATTTGTTCTACCTCTGACAAAAGCTTATTAACCACTCGTTCATTAGGATCGCCAAATAATTTATCTAAAAATGACATGCTAATTTTTTCTACTTTACAAGCTATAAAACAGACCTTACTATACTATAATTTTAAGCTAACGACAAGTATAAAAATAATTAACGCCTCCTCACCTAAAAAGGCAAAGAAGCGTCCAATTGTTTTTACTTTTTTTGTTTATTAACCAGTTTTACTCTGGTATCACCGAAAAATTTCAACAAAGGCTCATAAGAATTAAGAACCGTATGAATTGCTTCTATGCCTAACCCTAGAATATCAAATATATAAGCATCTTTCTGCAACTCATCAGTTAAATCAACTCTACCTTCGTTAACCTCTTCAACTATTTTTATTACTTTTGAAAATTGTTTAGGATTAGATACAACTAATCTTAAACCCTTAACAGCCGCTACCAACATAGCTGGACCACCAACATCTATCATTTCTACAACTGCAGAAAAATTTCCAACTTTATCTTTAATAACATCGCTAGTCGGATAAGGATTAACATACAATAAATCAAAAGGTTCCATACCCATCTCTGCCAGTTCCCGCAAATCATCGAGTGAAGAATAATTAGCTAACAAAGCTCCGAATACTTGAGGTGAAATTGTTACTAAACGGTGACCAAACTTTGCTTGACCGATTATTGAAGCAATATTCAAAACTTCAACTCCATTATCAAGCAAATAATTAGCTGTACCGCCCGAAGCGTAAACCTTAACACCTAAACTACTAAGGTTGTTGGCGAATTTAATCAATTCCTGATCTTTTCTGTAAGAAGACAAAAAAGCATTACTGATTTTAAAAGACATTTTAACCTCCTAAAAGTTGTTGAAATTGTTTTTATTTTTTGAAGATGTTTGATAAAACCTTAATTAAAATAAGCCAATCTGTCAATTAACTAACTGACTTTACAACCAAGTTCTGCTAAAATATAATAGCTCTACTATAATAAATTATTTATGCCAAAATTAACTATTGCTTTAATTCAACATCAATCTACCACAGACCAAGCTTTTAACTTAAAAAAAGTTTTAGCTTTAGTGGCTAAGGCTGGCCGGCGTGGCGCCAAAATTATCGCCTTGCCCGAACTATTCAATACGATTTATTTTCCTCAGTATAAAAATGTTAATAAAGATGTTTACGCTCAAACCATCCCCGGCCCAATTACCCAAGCTCTAGGCAAACTGGCCAAAAAGTATCAAACCATCATAGTGGCCCCAATTTACGAAAAAGATAAACAAGGTCGCTTTCACAATTCAGCCGCTGTGATAAACGAACAAGGCAAACTTTTGCCAACCTACCGTAAAATTCACATTCCGCACGATCCTTTATTTTGGGAAAAAAATTATTTTAACCCCAGCCAAGCCGGCTACAAAATTTACAAAACTAAATACGCCACTTTTGCCGTGCTTATTTGTTTTGATCAATGGTTTCCCGAAGCCGCCCGTATTGCCACGCTTAAAGGCGCTGATTTAATTTTTTACCCAACAGCTATTGGCTACATAGTCGGCCATAATTCTAAAGACGGCGATTGGCATAATGCTTGGGAAACAGTTATGCGCGGCCACGCCATTGCCAACGGTGTTCACGTAGCGGCTATTAACCGTACTGGCCGTGAAGATAAATTAAACTTCTGGGGACAATCTTTTGTGACTAATGGTTTTGGCACAATAATCAAAAAAGCTTCAGCTACTAAAGAAGAAATAATTATCTGTGATATTGATCTGTCACACAATAAAAGAATTCGCCAGGGTTGGGGTTTTTTAAAAAACAGGCGCCCCGACACCTACCAACCACTAATATGAACCCGACCCCCAAATCACTAGGCTATCAAATGCCAGCCGAATGGCAAGAGCACTCGGCCACTTGGCTGGCTTGGCCGTACGACCTAATAACTTTCCCCGACCGCCTTAACCAGGTTGAACAGGTTTACTGCCAAATAATTGAAGCTCTAAGCCAACAAGAAAAGATAAAAATTATTATTCAAAACGAAGCGGTTAAAAATAAAATTTTAAAAAAATTAGAATCAACTAAAACTATTCTAAAAAATGTTGAATTTTATATAACTGATTATGCCGATGTTTGGTTGCGCGACTATGGCCCAACTTTCCTAAAAAACAATCTAAAAGAAAAAGCCTGGGTTAAATGGCAATACAATGCTTACGGTCATAAATTTACTGATTTACTCAAAGATAATAATGTTTTTGACTTATTAGACAAAAAAATAACCGGCCAAAAATTCCTAACCGATTTTATTATGGAAGGCGGTGCTATGGAGGTAAACGGCCAAGGTTTGGCTTTAACCACTGAAGAATGTTTGCTAAATCCTAACCGTAATTCTAGTTTATCCAAACAAGACACTGAACAATTACTAAAAGATTATTTGGGGGTTGATAAAGTAATCTGGCTTAAACAAGGCTTAGTCAACGACCACACCGACGGACACATCGACGAAATTGCCCGCTTTGTAAATACCAATACAATTTTAGTGACTTGGACTGATGATAAAAATAATCCCAACTATGAAAGATTAGTGGAGAATTATAATTTGCTTCTAAACCAAACAACTGCCCAGGGTGATAAATTAAATATAGTTAAATTACCCCTGCCGGAAATTTTTTATGATAATGGCCAATTAATGCCGGCTTCTTACGCTAATTTTTATTTAGCTAATAATTGTTTGTTACTGCCTAAATTTAACTTACCCAGCGACCAAGAGGCCCAAAAAATAATCGGCCACTACTTTAGCGACCGATTAATTACTTTAATTGATTGTAACGATTTACTGTACGGTGGCGGAGCTATTCACTGCATTACCCAGCAAGAACCTGTGTAATTACCAACCAAATTGCTTACCAACCTCTTCAGCTGATTCACGCTTCCTAGCTACTGTTAAAACACCGTTCTGAGCAATTACTTTAGCTGGCGAAGAAAGCAAACAATGATAAGAAGATAGAGCATCCTGATAAGCACCAGTGTCCAATATGGCAATATATTGTTTTTCGCCTTCTTCTAAATCATCCAACCTAGGTAATAAAACATAATTACCACCATTGGTGTATCTATCGTCTGAATCACAAGACAAACCAGCTAACCAAGTGCGAGTTAAATTTTTAGCTTGTAAATTATTTACTGGCACAACATGCCATTTTTGGTGAATGGCCCACGTGTCCTTAAGGTCGTTCATAAAACTACCATCCACGATATACCAATTTTTAGCCGTACCTTTACTAATATGCTTTTGTGATAAAACACGATAAATAGTTACCTGAGCCGGGGCGACCAAATAACTACCCCACTCACACAAAATATCAGGATGTGGTAAACCAGCTTTATCTACAGCTTTTTGAATAATACTAACCATACGTTTAACCATGGTTTCCACTTTGAAGAAAGGGACTTTCTCATGAGGCACAGGAAAACCACCTCCAATATCTATCATGTCTAAGCTGGGATTTATTTTACGCAGTTTAACATAAACTTCCATAGCCTTTTTTAAAGGATTTATCATATCCTCCTGATATTCAATTTGGGTAGAAGTATGATAATGCAACAATTTAAGATTGCGAATGCGACCTAATTCCAAAATATCATTAGCTTTCAAACCAAAACGATTCACTTTTTTGTCCCAATGGGCCCGAATCTTCATATCCAAATCTAATCTAATACCAACATCGCCCTTAAAACCATTAATGGACTTGGCTTCTTCCAAGCTTTCAATAATCGGCGTAATCTGCAAACCTTTTTCTCGAAGTTCGCTAATCAAAGACAAATAATAATTAGTTTTTGGGCCATTACAAATAACCCGTATCTTAGTATTGAATTGCCCTTGCTCCCACAAACGTTTAACTAGCCACAATTCATTAGCGCTGGTTACTTCTAAATTACCTCCCTCAGAAATAATCGGCAAAACAAACTCTTTATTCTGATTAACCTTCATGGGGTAATGATAAAAAAACTTACCCTTGTATTTGTAAGATTTAATAGTGCGATTAAAAGTTTCTATTAAGTGCCCCAGTCGATTCTCAATTATAAAAGGAAAGGCGATTTCCAAAGGCGTACCAAATTTTTTTATTAAATCGTTTAAATTGTATTGATAATTACCTTCTTTAACCACCAATTCCCCAGGCGGGACTATGTCAAAATGATCTGTGTTTACTTCTGGGCGACCTAATTTCCAAAAATTACGATAATTTTTATTTTTAGCCATGGCGATTGCTTACTCCTTATAAATCTAAAACCGGCGGATTAAATTTTTCTCTAGCCAAATTTTTATCCTTAGCTTTATTAAGCTGCCTTTCTAATTTAGGCATTACCAAATCTATAGCCTCGTGCATCTCGCTAGCTTTTTGTTCGGCCCGAATATCTGGTCCTGGTACTTCCAAAACCACATCCACCCCACTTAACTGCCCTGACTTATGCGCTTTGTCCACTTTTAATTCAATGCGCGCCCGTATAATTTTTCCCCAATATTTAGATAATTTACTAAACTTATCCTGCACGTATTTTTTAATGCTCGGGGTAAGCTTAAAATTTTTTCCGCTGATAATAAAATCCATATATTTTTAATAAGGATAACGCTTATTAATATAAATAAAATTGACCCATTTGGCAAATAAGATTATTTTGGCTAATCTTAGCCTCTTACTTAACGATAAAAAACCACGGAGTTAAGGTAACTAACTAAAAACAAGTCTAAAAATGGTATTTAACAAACAATCAATATAAAATAAACAATATGAGGAGACAGGACATGAATGGAAATCTATTAATATTCTCGGGCAGAGAAAGTAAAAATTTGGCTGAAAAAATGGCCAAACATTTAGAAATGCCCTTGGGCAATTTGGAAGTTAAACGCCACAGCGATGGTGAAGTTTGGTGTAAATATCATCAAAATATTCGAGGAGCCACCGTCGCCATAGTTCAATCAACTAATCCACCGGCTGAAAACCTGATGGAACTCCTTGTAGCCATCGATGCGGCTAAAAGAGCTTCGGCAGCTAAAATATTCGCTATTATTCCTTACTTTGGTTATGCCCGACAAGACAGAAAACCAGAACCTAGGGTTTCTATCACCGCCAAATTAGTTGCCAACTTATTAACCACTGCCGGAGCTGACAGAATCATAACCATTGATTTACACGCCAGCCAAATACAAGGTTTCTTTGATATTCCGGTTGACCATGTTTATGCTTCTAAAGAATTACTGCCCTACTGGTCAAAATATCCAATTGATACCGTGGCCGCCCCCGATGTTGGCGCGGTTAAAATGGCGCGAGCTTGGGCCAAAAGATTAAACGCCGAATTGATTATTATTGACAAAAGAAGGCCCAAAGACAACGAAGCGGAAATTTTAAATATTATTGGCAATCCAAGTGGAAAAAATATTTTAATAGTGGATGATATGATAGACACCGGCGGTTCTTTTGTTGGCACAGTTAAAGCCTTAAAAGAAAAAGACGCTAATAAAATATATGGCTCAGTTGTTCACGCTGTTTTATCCGGTAAAGCTATAGAAGCCATTGAAAATAGCCCCATAGAAAAACTTGTTGTAACCGATACAATAAAAAAAGAAATCACTTCGGAAAAAATAGAAGTTATCAGTCTGGCTAAACTACTGGCCGAAGTAACCAACAATGCTTTTTCTAATAAATCCATCTCCTCCATGTTTGATTCAGAGGAAATGAAAAAATAATTCATACAATTTTAAAACCGCCTTTTGTTTTTTAAGAGGCGGTTCTTTTTATACCAGAATAATTCTAACATCCTTGAGAATATCAAAATAATCAAAAACCCAAATACTTTATTTCCTCTTTTAATTGATAGCCAAATTTATCACGCACCTGCTGTTTAATATAAGAAATCATCATTATTACCTGTTCAGCTGTACCTTGGCCTAAATTAAGCAAATAATTAGCGTGCTCTTCGGAAATTTTAATATCCCCCATAGTTTTACCTTTTAAACCAGCTTGATCAATTAACCAAGCCGCCGGCAATTGCTGGCCACCTTGTTTAATAAAATCTTCTATCTCTGAGTTGTTAGGAAATTTACTTCTTAATTCAGCTGGATTTTCTATAACCAAATTAGTAAAAATACAACCAGAAGACGGTTTATTATAAGGTTGATTTTGTCTGGCTTTAATATAAGTAGCCATTAATTCCCGACTTTGAGCACTAACACCGGGGTTTAATTTTAAATTAACCGATAAAATAACATCCTCATTAGTCTTAAAAAGGGATTGCCGATAAGAAAAGTTACAAGCTTCTTTAGTTAAAGTAATAATTTTATCCTGTCGCAAAACAGTTACGCTATTAACCCAGTCGCCCATAAATCCCTGCTTAATCTTAGGTAACCCCGCGTTACCATAAATTGCCCCACCCACTGTACCGGGCACACCAACTAAAGGTTCTAAACCAGTTAAACCAGCCGCCACAATTTGCTGCACTAGCCAAGCTAAATTAACACCCGCTTCGGCCACTACTGAACAATCGGTAATCTTTAATTGATTGGTTTTAATTTTTATAACCAAACCATCTAAACCACCATCTGATACTAAAACATTAGAACCCAAACCTAAATAAAATGTTTTAACATTTAATTCATTGGCTACTTGTACAGCTTTTATTAAGTCGGCCGTATTCAAAGCAGTAAAAAAATATTTAGCCGGACCACCAATTTTAAAATTAGTATGATTTTTTAAAGGTTCCTCTGCTAAAACCGGCCCTATTTGATTATTATTAAATTCTGTAATTATATCGGCCATATTGAATATTTTTATAAATTTTCCCTTACCTAGGTTAAGGTTATTTGCTTAACTAAGCAAGAGATTATTCTAATATACTGTAAACAAACATCCTGTAATAAAACTCAATTAACATAAACTAAATTTAATTATCTTCTCTAACATTAGCCAAAATAACCACCAAGCCAAGCCTTAACTATTGACAAAAATCCTGCTTGGGTGTATGATAAATAGTTAAAAATTAAATATATTAAGTTTTAATTGGGTCGTGCTTGTCCCTTAATTAAAACAGCTTACCAAAGGATGTTTACCTTGGTACCGAATTTACAGGCACAAATTTGTCTTGTTACCTTAAACAGTCACGCCGGTTATACAAAGGATCTTAAGACAATCAGTAATGTTTGAACTGACGGTATCTAGGCAAACATCTTTTTTAATAGCCACCTTAAAAACAAGTGGCTAAGACAAAAAAATTATTTAAAATATTCCTCAGAGTCCTAATGCCGTAGGACTCATCAACACACCTAATTGGGAGAAAATAACATTCTTTCTCCCTCCCACCCTAGCTGCGGATAATTTATCAGCCGTTTAGGTGGGAACTTTAAAAAAATATTTTTTCTAAGTTAACTTGGAGGGGAGAATAATTAATTGTGCTGGTCTGTTTAGCTGGTGTTAACTAGCTCTTACCAGAAGTCAATTAATTCGAAACAGTGGCTTTCGAGCCAAAACTGTTTCACCTGTTCTCCTCCAGATTAATTTAGAAAACACTACACTTCTTAAAAACACTCTTATAAATTAAGAGTGTTTTTAAATATACCGCTATCTCAAAATTTAAATAAGTAACTTGCCACCATATTTAAGCCCTGGTAACAGAGCGGAAGTTGCCTGACAGATAAGCCAAGGCGTGTTTGTGGTAGATTCGGCATAGCCTGGGCCTATCAGGCAACGAGCACTGTAGCGACTTAAATTCTGGTGGCGACTCTTGTATTACTTCTCTTAGAGAAGTAATGGAGTACTAAATATCTTAATATATAATTAACCCTTTCTTTAAAAGAAGGGGGGTGTAAAGAAGTACCATTAGAGTCCCAAGCTTGGGCTTCTGCTCGTTAAAAGCAATTAAATAAATTATTCTCTCAAAACCTAAAACTCATTCCCAGTTATAAGTCCAAACTTTTTAATCAATTCCTCCCCCACTCGCCAAACATCACCCGCACCCATAGTAATCAAAAGATCATTGCGTTTTAAATCAGCTGATAAATATTCCACCACACTCTCCACTGTTGGCTGATGCACCACATTTTTATGATGCTCTTTTGTTTCCTCCACCAAATCCAAAGAAGATATACTACCGACTTTCTCACGAGCTGAAGCATAAATATCCAAAATAATAACCTGATCCGCCTCTTTAAAAGAATTGGCAAATTCCTTAAACAAAGCCTTAGTTCGGCTAAAAGTATGAGGATGAAAAACCACTCGAATATTTTTATAAGGATAAAAAGCCCGAGCGGCTTTTAAAGTCGCAGTTATAGCCGCTGGATGATGAGCATAATCATCTACAATAGTTAAACCGTTGGTCAACTTACCTTTAATATCAAAACGTCTGGCCGTACCTTCAAAACTTAATAAGGCCCGCTGAATAACATCCACCTCTATACCTAAGCGCCGGGCGGCCGCAATAGCCGCCATAGCGTTAGCTACGTTATGCCCGCCAATTAATCGAAAAGAAAACACACCTAAATATTCTTGCCCCTCATTCAAAGAAAAATGCCAACGACCTTCCTCTAACCACATTCTAACCATTTTCCAATAACCATTTTTTAAACCATAAGTGATAATTTGTTCCGGCTTTAAACCAGCCTCGGCCACCGCTCGTTTAACATTATTATCATCATAACAAGCTACCAACCAACCATCAGGCGGAAGTTTTTTTAAAAATTCCACAAAAGCCTGATAGTAAGACTCGGCATCCGGGAAAAAATCCGGATGATCCCAATCAATACCAGTTAAAATAGCGGCCTCGGGCATAAACTGATGAAATTTATTTTGGTATTCATCAGCTTCAAAAATAAACCAATCACCATCGCCCACTAAAGCATTACCTTGCCAATTCTTAACCATAGAACCTACCAAGGCCGTAGGTCGCCATTCAGCTTCTTTTAAAATATGAGCCAGCAAAGCGCTAATAGTGGTTTTGCCGTGACTACCAGTTACAGCCAAACCTCGTTTGGTTTTAGTAAGCTCGGCTAAAACTTCAGCGTAAGTATAAGTTGGTAAATTTTTTTTAAGAGCAGCGGCCACTTCTTCTTGTTCCGGACCATAAGCGCTGGAACGCATAACAAAATCAATTGGTTCGGCCAAATGCTTGGCGGAAAAACCTTCATGACACTTAAGACCGGCTCGAACTAATACCTCATCGGTAATAAATTTTTCCGTGGTATCACTACCCCAAACTTCTTTACCCAGACCTTTTAAAATTTGAGCTAAACCAATCATACCAACACCTTTTAAACCAATGCAGTATATTCGATTAGCTTTATCCAAAAAAGACATAAATAATTTAAATACTAAATCTTAATTCTTGGCTCGGTTAATTACTTTTTCCACCTCATCCGCTATTCTTTTGGCCCCGTTGGTAGGGATTAATGCGGACAAGTTCTTACCTAACTCAAAACTAACAGCTGAATCATTCAACAGCTGACTTAAAGTATCAATCAATTTACTGGAAGTCAAATCTGTTTGCTTAAAAACCAAGGCAGCTTGGGCTGTTTCCAATAAAGCGGCGTTGGCCTCCTGGTGCGTACCCGGCATAGGCACCACCACCACTGGTTTTTTTAAAGCCGCTAATTCAGACAAAGTGCCTAAACCGGCTCGACTAACCACCACATCAGCAGCTTGCAAAACAAATAAATTATCGGCCGTTAAAGGAATTGGCCAATAATCCATAGCTGGCTGACTGGTTGATGTTTTTCCTAAACCAGTTAAATGGACAACTTGCCCCAAAGTGGTTAAGGAAGGTAAATTATCAATCACTAACTGATTAATAAAATACGCACCCGTACCACCACCCAAAAAAACAATTACCTTTTTTTCAACAGCCAGACCTAATTTCTGCCTAGCTTCTGTAACTGTTGGCGGTTGGTTAAAACCAGACCGGACGGCATTGCCGGTAACCACGGCCTGATTATTAGAAAAATCTGTAGCTGACTTGCTTAAAGTCAAAGTAAATTTAGTGCTAACTGGTTTTAACAATTGATTAGCTAAACCTACCCGTACATCCTGCTGATGGGCCAAAACCGGTAAACCTCTAAACCAAGCTGCCCAAGCCGGCGGTACAGCCACAAAACTACCAGCTGTTAAAATAACTACTGGCTTAAGTCGTCCTAAATAAAACCAAGCTTTAATAAAAGAGTAACCAATAACAAACAAATCTCCAAAATTTTGCCAGCTAAAATAACGTCGCCATTTGCCAGACGGCCAAGCCAAAAAATTTAAACCGGCCGCGGTCACTAAAATTTTCTCTGGCCCCCGAGCCGTACCCCACCAAATAATTTTTAAATCCTTATGTCGTTGCTGTAACTCTTCGGCCACAGCTAAGAGTGGTGTTACCGAACCTAAAGTACCGCCACCCAAGCATAGTATGGTCATAATCTCTCCTTCCAGTGCGCCTGACGAGACACATTAATAATAATACCAATACCGCTTAAAGCAATCATTAAAGCTGAACCGCCGGCCGAAACAAAAGGCAAAGGCACGCCAGTTAAAGGTAATAAATTAAGCATGGAGGCAATATTAATAAAACTTTGCCAACCCAACCAAACCAAAATACCGACGGTTAAATAACGGCCAAAATTATCGGGCGCATAACGAGCAATTTTAAAACCGCGCCACAATACAAAACCAATTAACATCACAAAAATACTGGTAAACAAAAAACCTAATTCTTCAGCAATAATAGCAAAAATGGAATCGCCGGTTACCTCGGGCAAATAAGCGTGCTTTTGCCTGGAATAACCTAAACCCAAACCAAAAAATCCACCCGAACCCACGGCCAATAAAGCCTGATTAATATGATAACCAATACCTTGCGGGTCTAATTCTGGATGTAAAAAAACAGTTAAACGGGCGGCCCGATAAGGTTCTAATTTTATCATTAACCAAGCAAGCAAACTACCCGAACCAATCAAACCAGCCAAATGACTTAAATTGGCGCCACTGGCTAGCAAAATAAAAAAAGCACTAACTCCAATAACCGAAGTGGTACCTAAATCACGCTGCAGTAAAACAAAAACTAAAGTAAGACCAGTTATTAAAACAAAAGGCAAAATTCCTTCTTTAAATTTTTTTATCTGTTCACCCTTACCAGCTAACCAAGCTGATAAATAAATAATAAAAGCCAATTTTAAAATTTCACTAGGCTGCAAGGAATTGCCAAACAAATGAATCCAACGCCGAGCACCACCGTATTCAAAACCAACACCTGGCACAAAAACTAAAAGCATTAAAAACAAAGTTACAATTAAAATAGGCATGGCTAACTGCCGTAATTTTTGATAAGGCAATCGACTAAAAGCCAAACACAAAATAAGCCCGGGTCCCACACCGTACAGTAATTGCCTTTTTATATAATAATAACTGTCACCAAATTTATTAAAAGCCAACACCGAAGAAGCCGAGGCTAAAAAAATAAGACCGAACAACAATAAAAGACCCACGGCCACAATAAAAACATAATCGGGTCGATTGGCGGTTTGTAAAATTTTTTTATTCATTTTAAATTATTCTTAAACTAAAGCTTTTACTTCTTTAATAAATTGCTGGCCCCTATCAAACTCGTGTTTAAATAAATTAAAACTAGCCGCCCCAGGCGACAGCAAAACCGTTCCCCCACTGGCCACACCTAAAGAACTATTAGCCAACTTAACCGCCTGTTTCATATTATCAACTTCCAAATACGGATAATCTTTAGGCAAAGCCGCTAGCAATTTAACCGTAGCTGTACCAGGTAATAAAATTAAAACCACCTGATTTATAACTATCTGCTTGGCCAATCCTTTATACTCTAAATTCTTGTCTTGTCCGCCGGCAATTAAAGACACCGCCTGACCAGCCAAAGTTTTAAGGGCCGCTATAGTAGCTACCGGCGCCGTAGCGGTTGTATCGTTATAATAATACCGACCCTTAAACTGCCTAACTAACTCTAAACGATCGTGCAAACCTTTATAATTACGCAAAGTTTTAGCAATCTTACTAGCTGGTAAACCAATTAAACGACCAGCCGCTACCGCCGCTAAAATATTAGCCAAATTATGCTGGCCTTTAAGCTTAACATCAGCCACTGACATAATTTTTTCTATTTTTTTATTTTGCCAATAAATAAAATTGTTTTTTATATAACAGCCCCGCCTAACCGGTTTAATTAAAGAAAACCAATAAACTTTAGCCTTAGTTTGTTTGGCTAAAGCCCGGGTTCTTACATTATCATAATTTAAGACTGCTTGATCAGTGACTTTTTGCCAACGTACTAAAACCGCCTTGGCTTTTACATAATGCGCCAAAGAATCATAACGATTCAAATGATCCGGCAAAATATTGGTAATAACAGCCAGCGGCACTCTTTGTTTGTGCAAATCCATTACTTCCAATTGCCAACTAGATAACTCCAAAATTAACCGACTATGTCGGTTAATTTTCTTTAAAGCTTCAAACATCACCGTATCGCGTATATTGCCGGCCACCAAGCTATTAACAAAGGTAGATTTAACCATTTGTCCTAACAAACTAACGGTGGTGGACTTACCCTTACTGCCGGTAATTGCTACTAAATGCTGGCTGGGACAAATTTTTAAAAATAAACTAGCTTCATTTTCTATAGGAATATTTTTTTGTCTGGCTAATTTAAGTATCTTGGCTTCCCTGGGCACCGCTGGATTTTGAATTATTAAATCACAATTTTTAAGCAAAGTTATAGGTTGTTTTCCCAAAACCAATTGTAATCTTGATGAACGCTTTAATTTTTTTAAACTTGATTGAAGTTCCAATGAATTTTTAAAATCACTAATTGTCACTAAGGCACCTTGGCTAAGCAACCAATTAGCCACCGCCAAACCGCCACCATGTAAACCCAAACCTAAAACCAAAACCCTTAATTTTTTAAAACCAGCTACTGTAGGCATATTTTTAAAAACCTTTGTCCAACAAAGCAATTATTAAACCAGTGGCCGCCATTACTCCAGCAATTACCCAAAAACGCATAACTATCTTAGGTTCCGGCCAACCAATAGCCTCCAAATGATGGTGCAAAGGGGCTGACAAAAAAATTTTCTTGCCACGTATCTTTTTGGACAACACCTGAAGAATCACCGATAACGATTCTAAAACAAAAACCAAACCGATAATCGGCAACAATAAAACACTATTAGTTAACATAGCCACAATACCTAAAGTAACCCCTAAAGACATCGCACCGGTATCACCCATAAAAAATCGGGCTGGATTTATGTTAAACCATAAAAAAGCCAATAAACTGCCAACAATCACTCCACAAAAAGTCGCTAAATCATATTTACCCTGTAAAAACGCAATAGCACCAAAAGCACCAAAAGCTGTTAATAAAGTCCCGCCAGCCAAACCATCTAAACCATCAGTTTCGTTAACCGAAAAAGAAGTGGCCACAATAATAAAAATAAAAATTGGAATATACCACCAATTCACTCCGACATTACCCACAAAAGGAATATGCAGAACATCCCAATCCAATTTAAAATAAAACCACCAGGCACCCACTAAAGAAATAGCTGTATAAATAAGCAAACGGTGCTTCATACTTAAACCACCACCTTTGGGCCCAAAACCTTTAATGTTAAACCAATCATCCACCAGGCCCACAATGGCCGAAGCCACCAAAGCGCCCAAGGGCAACAATGTTTCACTACGGGTTAAAAAGTTTAAACCCCAACCAAACCAAACATCTAAATAAAAAAACAGCAAAGCTAAAACTAAAACAGTCAGCCAAATTAAAACCCCGCCCATAGTCGGTGTACCATTTTTATTTTTATGCAAAGCCGACATAATCGGCGCACTATCAGAATCCCTAACCTGCTTGCCTAAGCGGTAACGATATAAAAAATGAGTTAAAATCGGCGTCCAACTTAAAGCCACCAAAAAAGAAACTATAGTTAAAAAAATTACTTCAAAAATAGCGCTAAAAAACATAAGCCTTTTAAGTATTAATCCAAACCAATAACATAGTTAAGCCAAACCAACCAGCTGTTAAAATTAAACCGCACCACAACCACAACTGCTTTAAGAATAAAGTCCGCCGACCCAAGGTATAAGCCAATAAAACATTAGCCACCATAAACAAGGTACCTAAAACTGGTACTAAATATAAATAACGCGGCTCAGCTAACCAGTTCGGGCCTAAAACAACCGAATACCTAATAACACTCAACTCGGCCTGCTGGGGCAACACCAACCACAAAACCAGCCAGCTACTTATAGCCATTAAGAAAGTTAAACTAACCGGTAGCCACACCAGCCTTTGTCGCCAAAAAGACCGCCAACTTTCTTTTCGCCACTGCCAAAAAATTATTTTTTTACCAAACATAAAGGTTTACTCACTAATTGTAGCTAGTTACCACCTATTTTGGCAAACCCTCCAAATACTTTTATTGTCCAGCCAAACAACTTTTGGTATACTCAAGTCAAGTGGCCTTTAAATTAGCCTTTAAAATAATATGCTAAACCAAAATCTACTTTATAAAGCCTTGCTTAATAACCAGCTTTTGCCAACGGCCAAGCTCGCTAAAGCTAAACAAGATTGCCTTAAGCAAGGCATAAATTTAGAAACATTTTTAATAGACAACAAATTAATCAAGGAACCAGACCTATACCAGGCCATGGCCAAAGAATTAAGAATACCTTATGTTGATTTACACACTACTGTTATTCGTAAAGATATCCTATTGGCCGTACCAGAACCAATTGCCGAATCGCACCAACTGGTCGCCTATGACAAAGATGAAACCTCAGTAAAAATTGCCGCTACCGAACCAGATGACTTACAGACTATTGAATTTTTGGCAAAAAAATTCAATAGTCAAATTGATATTGCCTTAACCTCTCCCACTTCCCTAAAGCAGGCTCTGCAACAATATCATAAAAGTTTAAAAGCTGAATTTGCCGAACTAACCAATCCGGCTAAACCCTCCACACCCAATCCAGATAAACCGGCTGAATTAAAAAAACTAGCCGAAGATTTACCGGTTATAAGAATAGTCGACACTCTTTTGGAATATGCTGTTTTTGAACGTGCCTCCGACATACATGTTGAACCAACTGAACAAGAAGTTATTGTTCGTTATCGGGTGGATGGCCTGTTGCGCGATGTTATGTCTTTACCCAAAGAGGCCCAAGACGGTTTAACCGCTCGTATAAAAATTCTAGCCAACCTTAAGCTGGACGAACACCGCTTGCCTCAAGATGGCCGTTTTAAAATTAAAACCAAAGACTACCAATTCTCTTTCCGCGTTTCCATTATTCCAGTGTTTGACGGTGAAAAGATAGTCTTACGTTTACTCCAAGAATCCGGCCAAGCCCTAACCTTGGAACAACTAGGACTACAACCAAACCCTCTGACCATTCTAAAAAGAAATATTGATAAACCACACGGCATGATTTTGGTTACCGGCCCGACCGGCAGTGGTAAAACAACTACTTTATATTCTGTTCTAAACGTACTTAATACCAACGACGTTAATATTTCCACCATTGAAGATCCGATTGAATACCGCTTGCCCCGCCTTAACCAAAGCCAAGTTTCCCCGCGCATCGGTTTTACTTTTGCCAATGGTTTACGCTCCTTATTAAGGCAAGACCCGGATATTATTATGGTAGGTGAAATTCGTGATTTAGAAACAGCCGAAATTGCCATTCATGCCGCCATGACCGGCCACTTGGTTTTATCCACCCTACATACTAACGATGCGGTTGGCACTTTACCCAGACTACTAGACATGGGTATTGCTCCCTTTTTAGTTGCCTCCACCACCAATATAATTGTGGCTCAACGTTTGGTTAGAAAAATTTGCGGCAACTGTGCCACCAGTTATAAATTAAACAAAAAAAATCTTGATGATCTGGCTAAACAAATTAACCTAGCTAATATTTTAAGTACTTTAAAACGGGAAAATGTCATAAAAACAACCGGCAAAACTTTAGAAAATCTAACTTTTAAAAAAGGTGCCGGTTGCAAGCAATGTAATAACCAAGGCTACCGCGGTCGCTTAGGTATTTACGAACTATTTGAGATCACCGCCTCGGTGGCTCAACTTATTTTAAATCGGGCTTCGGCCAACGAATTAAAAAAAGAAGCTCAAAAACAAAATATGTTGACAATGCTGGAAGACGGTTTTATAAAAGCCGTGCAAGGCATTACTTCTATCGAAGAAGTCCTGCGCGTAACCATGGATTAATTTTATGCAATTCAATTATAAAGCTCGTCGCTCGGACGGTAGTTTACACAGTGGACAATTAGAGGCCCCTTCCGAACATGAATTAGCCGCTCTATTGCATGAGCAAAATTTAATTTTAACCCAAGCTGAACCGACGGTTAAAAATTCTTTTTTTAAAAACAATAAAATCAACTTCAATATCACTCTGGGTAAACCAGTATCCGTAGTCGATAAAATATTTTTTACACAAAATCTTCAGGTTATGATAAAAGCCGGTTTGGCTTTAGCCCAAGCGCTTAAAACACTAACCAACCAAACCAGCAATAAACAACTTAAACAAATTTTAGTAACCATTTCCAACGAAGTAGACAAAGGTTCTTCTTTAGCCGACAGTTTAGCTAAATTTCCTAAAGTTTGGCCGGATATCTTTGTTAATATGATTCAAGCCGGCGAAAAAAGCGGCCGCTTAGAAGAAGTTTTAGGCCAATTAACAATCCAACTAAGAAAAAACCACGCTCTGATTAGTAAAGTAAAAAACGCTCTAACCTACCCGATTGTTGTGGTGGTGGCCATGGTGGGTATAGGTGTTGGTATGATTATTTTTGTTATTCCCAAAATAATGGCTGTTTTTCAAGAAGTAAACGCCACCTTGCCCTTACCCACCAGAATACTTATTTCCCTAAGTGATTTTGTCGTTAATAATGGTTGGTGGTTATTAATAGGCTTAACTATTGGTTTAATTACCTTAATAAAACTGTGGCGTACCGAAAAAGGACGCTGGCTGGGGCACGGTCTATTGTTAAAATTACCTATTTTTAAAAATATTCTGCAAAAAATAAACTTGGCTAAATTCTGTCGCACTTTATCTTCCTTGCTAAAAACCGACATACCCATTGTACAAGCTTTCCAAATAACCGCTTCCACTCTAGGCAATGTTCGCTACCGACAAGCAGTTAACCAAACCGGCCAACGCTTAAGTAAGGGCACAGCCATTGCTACCATTATGGCCGAACATAGTAAACTTTTCCCTGGGTTAGTAATCCAAATGACGGCCGTGGGTGAACAAACTGGTACTTTAGATTCCGTCCTAACTGAATTAGCAGCTTTTTATGAAGAGGATGTCGACCGCACTATGTCTAATTTATCTACTATTATTGAACCTATTTTAATGTTGCTATTAGGTTTAGCCGTCGGTGGGTTGGCCGTTTCCATAATTTTACCCATGTATTCATTGACTCAAAGCTTATAATCCTCCTTCATGGTCTGGCCAAATAAAAACCAACCTCCCTCCGGTGTTACTTTATTACAAGCCCTCTTGGGTCTAGCTTTGTTCACGGTTATTACTTTAAGCCTCTATGACGTTTACTTGCAATTAACTAAGTCTGTTAAAAAAAATCGCTTGGTAACGGCGGCCACTTTACTGGCCACGGAAAAAATGGAAGTGGTGCGCAACCTACCTTATCAATCGGTCGGTTTAGTTAATGGTTTGCCCAGCGGCAGTTTACCGGCCGACAGCTTAGACAGTAAAGATAATGTAATTTTTACTGTTCAATACAACGTGCGTAATATTGATGATCCTTTTGATGGCACAATTGGCGGCTTACCCAACGATACGGCGCCGGCCGATTACAAACAAGTTACCGTAACAGTCAGCTGCTCCACTTGCCTACCCTTTTTTAATCCAGTCAGCCTAACTACTATAGTAGCGCCCAAAAATTTGGAAAACACCGGCAATAACGGCGCTTTAATAATTAAAGCTATTAACGCCAGCGGCCAACCAATTAACGGCGCGCTGGTCCATATAACCAACTCCACCGTCAGTCCAATTATTGATCTAACCGACACCACTGACAACCAAGGAAATCTTTTACTAGTGGATGTACCGCCGGCTCAGGAATCATATCGCATCGTTGTTAGTAAAACCGGCTATTCCACCGACCGCACTTATGCCCCGGATGATCCAATAGTAATAAACCCGGTAAAAACAGATGCTACCGTGATTGCTCAAGAAGTTACCAGCCTGACTTTTGCTATTGACCTATTAAGTCAACTTAACATTTCAACCATCAATTCTACCTGCGAGGCTATCGCCAACATACCCTTTAATCTTCAAGGTGCTAAATTAATATCCCAATCACCCGCTGTTTACAAATATAACCAAAATTTAACCACTGACACTAATGGACTTAAAACCTTAACTAATTTAGAATGGGATTCCTATTTAATCTCTCCGACCAGCGCTTCTTACGAATTAAGAGGTACCATCCCACCCTTGCCGCTTAATTTATCACCAGCTTCTAACCAAAATTTAAACCTGGTTATGCAAACCAGCACACCTCATAGCGTGTTGCTAATAGTCAAAGACGCCAGCACCCAACTGCCGTTGTCCGGCGCCGCTGTTAAACTAACCAAAGCTAGTTGGTCAGAAACAATCTTAACCAGCCGAGGCTATCTTACCCAAACAGAATGGAAACAAGGTCCGGGTCAAGAAAATTTTATTAACAGCGAAAAATATTTCAGTGATGATGGCCATATAGAAACCAGTAGTCCAGCCGGCCAACTTAAATTAAAAAAAGTCGGTAATAGTTATGTAACAGACGGCTGGTTAATCTCCTCCACTTTTGACGCCGGTGCCGCGGCCAGCCCGGCCACCGTTGCTTGGCAACCCGGTGATCAACCAGCCAGCAGCGGCAGTCAACCCATAAAAATACAACTGGCTAGTAACAACGATCAAATCACTTGGAATTTTGTCGGCCCTGACGGTACAGCTAATACTTTTTACACAGCTAGTAACCAAACTATTGGCACGCAACATAATGGTGACCGTTATTTGCGCTATAAAGTTTATTTAAGTACGGCCGATGATAAAGTAACACCTAATTTGTCCGATATTAGCTTAACTTATGCTTCACAGTGTATTCCCCCAGGCCAGGCCTTTTTTACCAAACTAACCAGCGCCACTTATGACGTAGAAATTTCTTTAACTAATTACCAAACCCTTACTACCCAGGCCGACTTATCCCCTAATTGGACTAGTTTAGAAATCAGTCTGTTACCAAATTAATATGTTCCCGACCAATAAAAAATCTAACCAATCAGGTTTTACCATCTTAGAAACAGTTTTAGCTTTGGCTATTGTGGCTTTAGTTTTTTTGTCCTTAGGCTCTTTAGTCACCTCTATTCTTCGCTCCAGCCATGATATGAACCTTACCCTATTAAGCCACGATCAATCCAGATTGGCTTTAAATAAATTAACCACTGAATTAAGACGCGCTTCTGTATCATCTTTAGGTAGTTATCCTATCGCTCAAGCCACCGACCAATCTTTAACTTTTTACGCCAACCTGGATTCAACAAGTGACAAAGAAAAAATAACTTACTTTAGCGATGGCACAACTCTTAAACGATCTGTTACCAAACCCAGTGGCACCCCCTTAAACTATCAAACCGGCAATACTATAACCGACGAATTAGTTTACAATTTAACCAATGCCACCACGATTTTTTCTTATTACAACAATGATTACAACGGCCAAAGTGCTCCTTTAAGCACCCCGGTTAACCTAAACGATGTTCGGCTGATAAAAATAACTTTAATAGTTGACGCCACGCCCAACCAACTTCCCTTGCCTTATACCTTGTCGACCCAGGTTAATTTAAGAAACCTAAAAGACAACTTATGATAAAAGCCCGTACCTACAAACTACCAGCCGGCGACATAATATTATTTTCTCTTTTTTTTGGGGCAATTGGTTTAATAATCTTGGGCGGTTTTGTTAACTGGAGTCTGGGAGTTAGTCGTTTAAGCCGAGCCCGTTTAAATAGTGAAAAAGCCTTTCAACTGGCCGAGGCTGGCTTAAATTATTATCGCTGGCATTTAGCCCACGCCCCGCAAGATTTTCAAGACGGCTTGAGTCAGCCCGGGCCCTATGTTCATGAATTTAAAGATATTAATGGTAATTTACTGGGTTACTTTAGTTTAAACATTACCCCGCCGCCAGTTGGTTCCACTTTGGTAACTGTTGATGCCACTGGCTACACCACTTTGAACTCACAACAAAAAAGAACCCTGCGCGGCCAATTTGCCAGGCCCAGCTTGGCTCGTTTTGCTATTGTAGCCAACAGTGATATACGCTTTGGCGCCGGAACAATAGTTACCGGCCCCTTACACAGTAACGGCGGTATCCGCTTTGACGGTCGGGCAGAAAACCTGGTTACCAGTGCTAAATCAACTTACGATGATCCCGACCATACCGGCGGTTTAGAGTTTGGCGTCCACACCCACTTAAGCCCAACCGATCCTTTGCCGCCAACCGCCGTACCCAGCCGACCGGATGTTTTTGTGGTCGGCCGACAATTTCCTGTACCAACCGTAGATTTTGACGGTTTAGCCTCGGATTTGGCAACCATCAAAAGCCAAGCCATCGCCGACGGCTTATATTTGGCAGCTTCCGGCTACTTGGGTTATCGCCTGGTTTTAAAAACCAATGGCCAATTTGATTTGTATCAAATTAAAATTTTACAAAGCCCGCCTAGTAGCTGGTGCTACAATTCTTTAAACCAAACGGGCTGGGGCACCTGGAGCATCAGCTCGGCGCCTAATGCTCAAATTTTTTTAGGTACTTATAGCTACCCCAACAACGGCCTAATATTTTTAGAAGACAATGTTTGGTTGGAAGGACAAATTAGTAATCAAAAACTTACTATTGCCTCAGCCCGCTTTCCCGAAAACCCCAACACTAATACTTCGATTACTGTTAACAATAATTTAGTTTACTCAAACTTGAATGGTAATGATATTCTATCTTTAATGGCTCAAAATAATATTAACGTCGGGTTGAATAGTGCTGATAATTTAAAAATAGATGCCGCTTTAGTAGCTAAAAACGGTCGAATTGGTCGTTATTATTATGGCTCGTCCTGCGGTTCTAGTTATGTTAGGCAAACCCTTACCTTAAACGGTATGTTAGCTTCCAGTTTACGTTACGGTTTTGCCTACACCGATAGCACCGGTTATCAAAATCGCCTAATAAATTATGACTCTAATTTACTTTATAACCCACCGCCCAGTTTCCCCTTAACCAGCGACCAATATAGTCTGATTGATTGGCAAGAAATAAAACCTAATTAATAAAATTTTATGCTATACTAAATTTATGCCTTTGTTTCAACCTCAGGTACAACATTTAGGTTTAGATATAAGCGATCGTTCGCTGAAATTGGTTCAATTTAAAAAAAATCTTAAAGGTTTCTTAAGATTACGCGCCTACGCCGATAGTTCTGTACCGGCTGGCGTTTTTTTTGAAGGTGAATTAAAACAACCGGAAATTTTTCAAAAAATTCTCCAGCAAATGTTAAGTCAACCGAAAGTAGGAAAATTTACCAGTAACAATGTGGTCGCTTGCCTACCCGAAACAAAAACTTTCATCATGACCATCAATCTGCCGCCAATGCCCCTAAGCGAAATGCCCTTGGCAGTAAAATGGGAGGCGGAACACCACATTCCCATTGCTATTGAAGAAACTTATTGGGATTGGCAAGCAGTTGGTTCAATTGATACTAAAACCAACAAACAAACTCTTTTGTTGGGGGTAATTCCCAAAAACATTGTTGATTCCTATTCTGTAGCTTTAAAAGAAGTCGGTCTTATTCCTTTAGCTATGGAAATAGAAGCTTTGGCTATTGCTCGCAGTGTTATAGCTGAACAAGATTTAACTCTCAAACAGTCCGCCTTAATAATAGACTTCGGCGCTACCCGCACCAGTTTGATAGTTTTAGATCAACAGGCTATTCAGTTTACCGTCTCCTTACCCATTTCTGGTTTAAATATTACCGCCACCCTGGCTAAACAACTAAAAATGACAGAAGTTGAAGCAGAAAAAGCCAAAATTATTTGCGGACTGGACCCCAAACGTTGCCAGGGCGCTATTTACGCCATAATGGAATCGGCGATTAATGAACTAATTAAAAAAATTAAAGAATCCATTAACTACCAAATTGATCATTTTCCCGAGCAACCGGTCGGCCAAATTATTTTATGCGGTGGCGGTGCTAATTTTGGCAAACTAGATGCCTTGTTATCTAAAGGTCTTAAATTACCGGTTAGAAAAAGTAATGCCTGGCAATATTTGTCCGACGACTCACCTTTTAACAAAGAACAGCTTAATTCTTTTGCCACGGCTATTGGCCTGGCCCTGCGGCCTTAAAATACTATGCTGTCCTTAAACTTAAATTTGCTTTCACCTAACGACCAAAAACAATTAAAACTTGTTTCTTTGTACCGCTACGCCAGAATAATTATTTATCTTTTTTTGGCCTTTTCTCTGCTAGCGGCTGGCACAGCTTTTACCGCCCGTTTAATGCTACAGGATAATCTAAATGAACTGCTAGCTACTAGCACGACCATTAACGAGAGAAATAAAACCTTGGACCGCGATATTACTAAGCTGAACAATCAACTTAAACACATGTCGGAAATTCAACACGGCTTTATCAATTGGTCTAACTTAGTGTCAGACGTTAGTCTAAACCTACCTTTAGGTATTGAACTTAGCTATTTAAGTTTAGAAAAAAGTAATGGTTTAACAGTCTATGGTCAAGCTAAACAAAGAGATGATTATTTAACTTTTAAAAATAATTTAGCTAAACTGCCCTATTTAAGTAACTTGTCCTCACCTTTATCTAATATTTTAACCAGTCAAAATATTGATTTCCAACTAGCCGGCCAAATTAATCTAACAGCTGAATGATTTATGATGCTTAACGCCTATTTATTAAAAAAACCTCATTTGGTAGCCGGTCTAACAGTCGGCTTGGCTTTACTAACCGTTCTAGGCACGATTGGTTTTATTATTTGGCCTAATATTAAAACCATCTTTACCTTAAACCAGCAAATTATGCTGGAACGAGAATCTTTGGAAATGCTATACCAGCGCGGTCAAAAAATCCGACAAACTACCGCTCAATACGAAAAAATTAAACCCACTTTGGAACAATTTGAAACTATGTTCATAAAGCCCGGTGACGAACTTACTTTTGTAACTACCTTAGAACAAGTAGCCAAACAAAACAGTGTTAATCAAAAAATAAATCTGGCCAAAACGGATGATAAATTAATCACCAATAAATCTTTAAATCTACAAGTTCAAGCAATCGGCCAATTTAACAATCTGCTTAATTACTTAAAAGATTTAGAAAAGCTGGATTATTATTTAAACTTGGAAACCGTACGCTTTAGTAAACCTGCGGACCAACCTAAAACTAGCGACCTTTTGCAATTAAATTTAGCCGGCACCGCCTTTTATAAATTATGAAACTACCCGACTATTTAACAAAACCATTAAAACTAAAAATAAAACCGGACAAACTATTGCCCTGGCTACCTTCGCTTACTTTAGTAATATTATTATTTTTGCTTATTGTTTTAATTGTTTTTTTGCAACGCAACTTTTATCAAACTTTGGCCCAAGTGCAAGAAGTAAACTTACTGCGCTCCCAAGTTACCCAGTACCGTATTAATGTGCCTTTGTACGAAAAAGTTTTGTTAAACTGGCAAAACAAAAAAACCGAACTACCCAAGCCAGCTAACCCGATACCTAATCCTTTTTCTTTAAACAAACAAACAGCAGAAGACATTACTGAAATCGATAAAGATACTGCTCTAGACAACTCTTCAACTGGAGTTATAAAATCTTTACCTTAATCAATCGACTTCGATTTAAATTGTCATTATTAATTTAACAAACCTCTATTTCCTTAACTTGCGGCAACTTAGCCCGAAGTTGTTTTTTTATATATTGATTAACTGTTAATTTAGACAAAGGACAAGTGGCACACCGACCAGTTAATTCTACTTTTACTAGGCCCAACCTAGCGGACCAACTAACAAATTTAACTCCACCCTGATCCTTTTTTAAATAAACTTCCGTTTGCTGCAAAACTTTTTTAATTAAACTTTCCTGCTGTTTTATAGTCATAATTCTATCTGCTAAATTCTAATTACCCACCACTACCATAACCTGCTGACCTTCGGTAACCTTACCACCATTCCAATCATGCACGGCTGTAGCAAAAATACTGGGCCGATAATAATAATTAAAACCATTTTTAGTGCCCGGATCATTGGTTATAAATTCATCAGTAGTAAAACCCTTTACTACCAGCATATGGTACAAGGGCCCGGGATGTTTAAAATTGGGGTTATTAAGCAAACGACCGGCCGCTGGCAATAAAACCAACTTACCCTGCCTTATATAATCCTTTATTTTGACTGCATCATACTCCTCTACTGCTGCGCTTAAACCAAAATAATCTTTCATAATATCCGCCACCTCTTGGGCTGTGGTATCTTCGTAAAAACCGCGCTCCAGCTTTTGCCAGGCCACCAACTTTAATATTTCCTTGTCAGCATAATCTGGCTCCAAACGACTAACCCGATTACCCTTAAAATATTCAGCCGCCATTATCATACTAGCTTCCTCGCAAGCTTCTTGGTAAGGCAAATCCCAATTATATTTAGGCGCCTGTGAAGTAAAAGGTACTGGCAAAATTGTTATGGCGTGCTCTATCTTGGGCTCTGAATTATTTTTAGATTCAACTGTTTTTTCAACTTCAGCTGATTTATTTTCAATCACCTGATCATTAGTTAATGTTTTTTCTTCTGCCACAGACTCATCTGTATTATCAATTGACTTATTTTTATTATCAACCAATTCTACAATATCAGACTGATTGCCGCCGACCTCCACCATCTTAGAATTTTTAGCCTGCTGACTAAACCAAAACCACCCCCCCGCAGCCACAACCAACACCATTATAACTAAATATTTTTTCATACATCTTAACTTAAAACTTCTTGTAATAATTCAGGAAACTCTTCTGTCTTCATATTTTTAAAACAATAATGACCATGATTTGGCAAACTAATAATTTCTCCACCTAAAGCTTTATTAAAAATTTTTAAACTTTGTTGGCCTTCATCTGCTTCGTCATTGGCTGTAAACATAATTATTTTGCTGACTCGCTCTTTAATCGTAACATCGATATCATAAGTATAAAAATTCGGCCGAAAACTATCACCAGTGTGGGCAATTTTCCAAGGCGCCACTAAAATAAGCTTAGCTATTTTTTGCTTGGTTTCACCTAACCACCTAACCAAAAAAGTGCTACCGCAACTGTGGCCGATTAAAATACTATGTTCATTAACTTCGTACTTTTTAAACTCTTGTTTAAATTTTTGATAATCCGGCGCCCAAGGCTCGGGCATTAGCGGCATTTCCGTTGGCACACCTTTGGCTATAAGTTCTTTTTTTAACCAAGGTAACCAATGTTTATCATAAATCCTAGTGGCTGGATTCATTCCTTGTTCCACATTAGAAGGACAGCCGTGAATTATAAAACAATTCTTATTATTCATAAATTAATCATTTTCCGATCCAGGAGAACCTTTGGTAAGCCTGGCTTGATATTTTACGATAGCTTGTTTAACCGCTAATTCCAAATCTATATCCAAACCGTTAGCCACGGTAATTAAAGAATACAAAACATCGCCCAGTTCTTGTTTTAATTCCTCTTTATATTCAACGGGTTTTTTACCATAATCAGACGACCTTAAAATTTCCTTGGCCACCTCTCCCAATTCGGATACCATATCCAATAACTGATATTCCACCGGTCTAATTAAACCATTAACTTGGCAAAAAATTTTAATCTCTTCCTGCAATTTTTTCATAAAATTATTCAATTATTATAACCTCACCGTCGCGCAAAGCCTTAAATAACATTTTGTTATCAATCATTTGTTTTATTTCCTTGTCTACATCAGCCGATTCCGGATGGTCCGATTTATAATGTGGCGCAATGGAATAATTAATCAAACCTAAACCTTCCCAAATAGTCTCTCTGTCCGCACCATAAGGCTTTTGGTTAGGATCGTCCACTATAGCTAACCCTTTTAAAGTTGGTGATAAAACACACACGCCAGCGCTATAACCAGCGTAGATTATCGGCCGGTCAGATTTTACAAACTCTTTAAGAATTACATCTAAACCGCTCAACGCCATAGCTTGTCTAAGCACAAAAGTATTACCACCTTTTACCCAAAAAATGTCATAATTAACTAAAATTTTTTTTAACTCCTCGATTTTACCAAAATAATGGCGTAAATCCAAAACCTCAGCTGTAATTCCCAAACCCGCCAAATAATTTATTTCCTCCTGCTCACCTTGCTGACGACGTTCTAAATCATCAAAACAATCCAAAGCATTAGAAATATAAGCCGCTCTTTTATTAGTATTAGCTACCAAGGTCTTAAATTTAACCACATTATCTGGACTGCCAAATTTATAAGAAGATAAATAAAATTTTACAGACATAAATCATTTTTAAAACAAATCCACACTATGTAGTATTTTACGGCAAGTGCAATAATTCCCCAAATGACAAACAGCTAACTTAGAAGCTGTAAAATAAATACTCTCATCCTTACCCTCTATTTCATATTTTCCCAAAGTAATATGAGGATAAAAATTACTAAAACTGCTTTTCTCTTTATAATTATTTACCCAACACAGAGTCCTCTCATTAATTTCTTCCCCTAAAAAACAATCAACTGTAGAATTGTATGATAAATAAGGTTCCAGCTTAGTCATTATAGCTTCATGTAAACTTTGTAGTTCTTTGGTATTCACTATTTCAAAGCAAACATGTTTGCCGTCTATTTTATTTATAGTTAACGGTAATGGCTTATAGTTCTGCCCTATTTGATTGATTATTTGCTTAACCTTTTCTAAATCTTCTTCCCTTACCACACCCATGCACAGAGAAATATGCGGTAGGCAATCCAGCTTATTAAGCCTAATAGCATCACCTGATAACTGGTTATTTATAGCAATGGCTTTATCCATTACTTCCTCGGGCGGTAGAAGAACAATATCAATGGCTAATTGGGGCATAAAAATTTACAAAACTTCATAATTTAAATCGTTAAAAATATCATCTAATAAAAAATCTTTATTATTAAATACGCTCAAAGCTAAGGTCGTATTAGTTGGCTTATTATATCCAGCATAAATTAGACTATTAATTATTTTATAATTTTTAATCTTACTATTTTTAAAAGATTCTTTAATATGATTATCTGTTTGATATCTCAAATTATAAAACACTAAACCATAATAACTACACTTTTTAATTTTCTCATAGCTTTTTATTTTTTTATCAAAATCAATAATATATTTATTGACAACATTAATTATATTAATTTTTTGTATTTTTACCCCATTACTATATTCTTCCGTACCACTCTTATTTATTTCTTTGATTTCAAAAACAAATCTGTCATCAACTAAAAAATCCGGAAAATTATTTCCCTTTATTTTCACAATATTCTCACCAACGTTTTTAAAAAAATTACAAAAAGACTCTTCGGTTTTTGTATCAAATTTTTCTTTGCTCATAAATAAAACAACTAATACTAACATTCTACCTTCTAATACCCCTCCACACAACCCGCTCATGACATTGACAAGATTTTAAAATTCTGCTTAAATAAATCGTTATATTAAACTATAAAAGATCGATTATAATTCTCCGATTATTAAAATTAAATCTAAAAACTAATTTAAAAACAAAAAAGGAGTGTGCAATGGAAAGCTTAATCGAAAAAGTTAACAGTCAGTGTCATGTATTCTTTGGTATAGAAGGCACAAAATTATTCGTGCAAATAGCTACCAGAGAAAACGAAATAGCCTATGCTGCAGAAACATCCATTGCAGTAGATCCTAGTGCATCTTATTTAGCCGAAAAAGTATACGATTTATTTCCTGATAGTTTTAAAAAATCAGGAATAAAAGCCCCAAAGCAATACTTTGAATGGGATGGACAAAAAGTTTTTAACTCTGGCGAAAAAACAATTATTGACTGTAAAACAGTCAAAGACATATTTCCTAAATTCGGAGCCTTTATATTCTCATTCCTTGCAGAAAACGGCATGGAATAAAACGAGAAATGAAAAGCAATAAAAAAGCCATGGTGCTATAGGTAGATACTTATAGCATCTTTTTATTATTTTACTACCCTCATTCCTCACAACCCACCTAAAACCCTTGACTTAAGACAAAGAATAATTTATAATAATTTGGCTGATTAAAAACAGCTAAACTTTTCGCAAGTAATTTACTATTAGATATGGCTCATACAAAAGCAGGCGGCTCTACAACACTAGGCCGCGATTCACAAAGTAAACGTTTAGGAGTTAAACTTTTTGCCGGACAACCAGCCAAGGCTGGTATGGTTTTGGTTAGACAGCGCGGTACCCGCTTTTTCCCTGGTAAAGGTGTTAAAAAAGGCGGCGATGATACCTTGTTCGCCACTCAAAACGGCATAGTAAAATTTTACCAACGCTGGCGCAAAAGCTTTACTGGTAAGTTAAAACTTGGTCGCTACATCAGCGTGGAATAAACTAAAAGCAATTACTCTTGATTTAAAAAACTCCCCTTGTTACCCAATACGGGAGTTTTTTGTCTTTAAGCCCTGCCGCTACCCGCAGCTTGGCTTATGGGACAGAAGCCAAGCGAGGACTCTAGCGGCGATTCTTTGTGTTACTTTCTTTAAAGAAAGTAACAGTCATATATATTTAATTCATTACTTCTCTAGGAGAAGTAATAGCAAGAGTCGCCACCAGAATTTAAGCCCCTACAGTGCTCGTTGCGGCCGGTACTCGCGCTATGCTAAGCCACCACAAACACGCGCTCGTTATACCCGGCCACAACTTCCGCTCTGTCACGTGACTTAAATATGGTGGCAGATAAATTGCTAAAAGGCGGATAGCGGCGGCAGTAGATATAATGTAAACAAATATAAAAACTTAAACGCCTCAGTCTAAATTAGACTGAGGCGTTGGTTAATATTTTATCTTGGTAAAGCCAAAAAAAATTACTTTTTCAAACAGGCTTTTATAAAATCCCTAAACAAAGGATGTGGGCGCAAAGGCCGAGATTGAAACTCAGGGTGAAACTGCGTACCCAACATAAAAGGATGATCGGCTAATTCAGCTACTTCCACCAAATCACGTTCCTTGTTTAACCCGGAAAAAATCATACCAGCTTCCTGAAAACTATGGCGGTACTCATTATTAAATTCATAGCGATGCCGGTGGCGCTCGGAAATAGTGGCTGTGCCATCCTTATGCTCGGTTAAGGGCACGGCCTGTGGGGCGACTTTAGAGGTATAAGCGCTATAAGCCTTAGATTTAGCCTGCAATTGGCAATTATAGGCTCCTAAGCGCATACTAGCGCCCAGATGCTTAGCCTCCAGGTTCTGGCGCTGTTCTGGCATAATGTGAATAACCGGATTAGCTGTTTTATTATCAAACTCGGTAGAATTAACTTCCTTGGTATTAAGCAAACGACGACCAAACTCAATGCACATAATTTGCATCCCCAAACACAAACCAAAATAAGGAATCTTATTATCCCTGGCATAAGCCGCCGCCATTATTTTGCCCTCGATCCCCCGATTGCCAAAACCACCCGGTACCACAATACCATCAGCTTGTTTTAAGCGAGTCCATTCTTTTTTATCCTTGCTTTCTAATTTTTCCGAATCAATATCAATAATATTTAATTTAGATGCCTGCCAAGCGCTAGCCGCCTTTAAAGCTTCATGAACACTAATGTAAGCATCGCCGTGTGCCGTGTACTTACCCACCAAAGCCACAGTTATTTTTTTGGCCTTGGGATTATGAATCCGACGCACTAAAGTTCGCCAAGCTGACAAATCAACTTTTTTCGGTTTTAATTTAAAATGTTTGTAAATAAGTTCAGACACATTATTTTTTTCCAAATCCAAAGGCACTTCATAAATAGACTTTAAAGTCGGACAAGGCAAGGCGTTGGGCAAAGGCACATCGCAAAACAAAGCAATTTTATGCAAAACATCTTTGGGAATTTTTTTAGCCGCCCGAGCCAAAATTATATCCGGCTGAATACCGGCCCGATGCAATTCTCTAACGGCCATTTGTGTAGGTTTGGTTTTATATTCTTCCGAAGTTTCCAAATGCGGCAACAGCGTTACCAAGGCGAACATTACGTTGTCCGGACCAGATTCACGATGAAACTGCCGAGCCGCTTCCAAATACGGCTCCCCTTCAATATCGCCGACTGTACCGCCAATTTCTATTAACAAAAAATCCGCTTTGGTGCGCTGGGCCGTTTCGGTTATTTTATTTTTTATAAAACCGGTAATATGCGGGATTACCTGAATAGTTCGGCCTAAATAAGCCCCCTCCCGTTCGTCTAATAGAATTTTTTGATAAACCTGACCAGTGGTTAAGTTAGATAAACGAGACAAAGGCTCGTCAATAAATCTTTCATAATGTCCTAAATCCAAATCCGCTTCATAACCATCGTCGGTTACAAAAACTTCGCCGTGTTGAAACGGGCTCATGGTCCCGGGATCAATATTCAAATAAGGGTCTAATTTTAAAACTGTAACGCTGTAACCGGCTGTTTTTAAAATAGCACCAATAGAAGCCATGGCCGTGCCCTTACCCAAACCCGAACAAACTCCGCCGGTTACAAAAATGTATTTGGTGGACATAAAATTATTCTGCTTCAATTATTACTTTTAGATTGACTGACTCGTTAGAAGCCAAATTTACCTTAACCGTATGGCTACCAATAGTTTTTATATTATGACAACCGATTATTTGGCTGGCTTCTAACTTTAAACCGCCCGCCTTATTAATAGCCGCCAACACCTGCTCGGCCGAAACAGCTGCATACAACGTACTAGCCGACGAAGCTTTGGCTTGTAAATTAATTACCAAACCCTGCAAACGTTGCTTAGTTTCGGTAAGTAAATTAACTTGAGCCAATAGTTGTTTTTTTTGCTTAGCAATATTAAGTTCCGCCTGTTTTAGAGTTTGGCTAGTGGCCCTAATAGCTAACTTATTAGGCAATAAATAATTCAAAGCAAAGCCGTCGCTTACCTCTTTGGTCTGATTTTTTTTACCGATATTAGGTACGTCTTTTAAGAAAATAATTTTCATAAGCTAAATTATAATAAAAAAATCTGGTTCCTTAATTACCACTTCATTAATAAATTTTACACTTTTTAAATTAGCCAGTTTTATATCCCGTCTTAACCAACCATCAAAAACTTGGATAACCTCTGCTGGACCTTGAACAACCAAAGTAACACTGGTGCTGTTTAGCTCGTTGTGCACCCAACCGCTAATTTTTAACTGCTCCGCTTTAGTTTTAACCTGCCACCTTAAATTTATCCCCTGCACCTGGCCCTGCAAACTATAACGCCGCCTAATCATAAACCCTGGTAATAGTTCATCTGGCTAAAAATTGCAAAGCTCTTTCTAATTGAACATCTTTTTCTTCCTTAAGGTCTTCTTCGGTAAAGTCCACTTTAATATCTGGCTCCAAACCGTTTTTATCAATCGATCGGCCTTTGGGCGTATACCATTTAGCCACGGTTAATTTAACAGCCGAACCATCAGGAAATTCTTCCAAATTTTGCACCGAACCTTTGCCAAAAGTTTTTTGGCCAATAATGGTGGCCAAACCATAATCTTGCAAAGCGCCCGTAACAATTTCCGAAGCTGAAGCTGAACCTTCATTTACCAAAACCACTGTCGGCACTTTAACCAATTCGCCCGCGCCAGTGCTTTTATAATCCCGAGGTTCACCTTTAGGCATTTTTTCCGAAACTACCACCCCTTCCGTTATCCAGTGGCTGGCAATAGCCACGCCTTGGTCCAAAAAACCACCCGGATTATTGCGTAAATCAAAAATAATCGACTGGCTACCTTGGGCTAATAATTTAGTCCAAGCTTCCTTAAATAAAATATCACTATTTTGGGAAAAATGAGCCAACCTAATATAACCGACTTTAGCGCCCGAAGGTAATTCTTTAATTTCACTTTGAACAATTTTTAAAACTATTTTATCGCGCACGATTTCCACTATTTTCGGCTGATCCGCTAATTTAGATAAAATTAAAAGCTTAACAGCTGTGCCTCGCTCACCTCTAATTAACCGAACGGCCTTATCCACCGCCATACCAGTGGTATCGGTATTTTCAATAGCTAAAATTCGATCACCAGACTTTAAACCCGCCCGATCAGCCGGGGTATCAGGCAAAGGCGCCACAATTACTAAATTCTGGTCTTTAACACCAATTTCCGCACCAATACCATCAAAACTACCAGCCAATTCACTAGCAAATTCTTGAGCAGTTTGCGGATCCATATAAATGGAATAAGGATCTTCCAAACCTTGAACCATGCCAGCAATAGCCCCATAAAATAATTTAGTGTCGCTAATGGAATTATTTATGTAATTATTATGAACGTATTGCCAAACTTTCCAAAATAAAGAAAAATCAATATCTTTAGCTAAATAATCCGGCGCCGGCTGATTAACATTGGTCACCTGGCCATTAGGAATATTAGTAATCGTTTGTTTATTTAAACCCCAACCATAACCCAATAAAAATGCTACCAAAACAAAAACTACCACCAAAGTCGGTGGCAGAGGCCGCTGATAGCGGCTAAGAAAATTACTCTTAAAGAAAAAAGACAACTTTTGATTCATTTATTTTTAAATTAAAGCCACAGCCAGTCTAACACTTAAAAAACTTCTGGTCAAAAACTAAACTCTTTTTACTTTAGCACCTAAAGTGGTTAAACGTTCTACCAAATGCTGATAACCGCGATCCACAATTTCTAGATCATTAATCACAGTTTGGCCCTCGGCAATTAAACCGGCAATTATTAAAGTGGCCCCAGCCCGCAAATCAAAAGATCTTATTTCCCGACCATATAAAGGCGTTGGCCCGTTAATAATCACCCGATGCGGATCGGCCACCACAGCATTAGCCCCCATTTTAGTAAGTTCGGCAATATGATTAAGCCGGCCTTCGTATAAAGGATCGTGAATCAAAGAACTACCGCTAGCCTGAGTAGCCAACACGGCAAAAGGTGCCTGCAAATCCGTGGCAAATCCCGGATAAGGCATAGTTTGTAATTTAAAAGGCTTTAACTGCCGACTGGCTCGCACAATTAAACTATTTTCCTCTAAAGTAAAATCAACGCCAATTTCTTTAAGCTTTAACAGAACAATGCTTAAATGCTCGGGCATAATGGAATTAATTTTTATTTCTCCTCGACCTACGGCGGCCAAAACTGCCCAAGTACCCGCTTCTACCATATCAGGAATAATAGTATGCTCGCCACCTGTAAGCTTACTAACACCTTCAATAACTAATTTATGAGTACCAATACCGCTTATCTGGGCGCCTAATTTATTTAAAAAATTACACAAATCCTGAACATGCGGTTCAGCCGCCGCCAATTCTATAGTGGTTAAACCTTTAGCTAAAACCGCGGCCATAATAATATTTTCCGTGGCCGTAACCGAAAACTCTGGCAAAACTATCTGGGCACCATGCAAACCATTGGCTTTTAAAACATAAGAATCTTCAACCTGTTCCACTTTGGCGCCTAATTGCTTTAAACCAACAAAATGAGCGGCCAAGGGTCGATTGCCGATTATACAACCGCCCGGTTCGGGCAAACTTACTTCGCCTAACCGACTAAGCAAGGGGCCAAACATTAAAACCGATGAACGCATACTACGCACCAAGGCCCTGTCTAATTTAGCAGCTGAAATTTCTTTAGCTTCAATTTGTACGCTCTCGCCCTGCCTTACCACCTTAGCGCCCAAACCAACCAATAAAGCCAACATTTTTTCCACATCAGCAATTTGTGGCACGTTATTAAGCTTCACCACTTCTTGAGTCAACAAACAAGCCGCCACAATCGGTGTGGTAGCGTTTTTAGCTCCTTGAACAGTAATTTGGCCGTGCAAAGGTCGGCCGCCTTCTATCAAAAGTGATCCCATGTTACACTTATTAAAGCTTAACTTAAATAAGTTTAGCTTATTATTGATAGCATTTCAACCTTCTAGTTTTATTTTATGAATTTATTTTGGCGCCGCTTTATTTATTTAGGATTTTTTCTTATTTTTTTTCTAGCGGCTTTTGGTCTACTATTTTATCTGCAAGGCTACCGCTACGATTTCACCAATAACCGTTTGGAAAGGATTGGCGCTTTAATGGCCGACTCTCTACCTCTGAAAGCTGACCTGTTTATAAATGACCAAATAACTCCCCACCAAACACCAGTTACTGTCCAATCGCTACATCCCCAGGATTATCTAGTTAAACTAACTCGAGACGGTTTTCAATCTTGGCAAAAAAAACTAAAAGTCCAACCAGCTTTAGTAACTTTTACCGGCCAAGTTAGATTGTGGCCCAACCAAACCGACAGCCAGCCAATTACCAGCGGGCAAATTAATAACGCCTTACTATCACCCAATAAAGAAAATCTACTGTACCAAATTCCCAAAGGCTTAAATAGTGGCTTATGGCTGTTAAATTTAGCCAGCGGGCAAACTGCTTTGTTAAAGCGTCAAGCTGGTTTATCTTTTAAAAATTTAGAATGGTCGCCCTCTAGCCGACATTTTTTGACCCAACAATCCAACAACGGCCAATTAAGCTGGCAAATTTATTCTTTAAGCGACAGTGCCTGGCGCAGCCTTAATTTGCCAGTCGATTTAAATCCCAAACAATTACACTGGGGCGATGATGAAGACTTAGTTTTTATCTCAACCGACAACGAACTTTATTCTTTTAATTATAAAAACGGCAGTAAAAAACTTATCTGGCGTGAAGCTATAAGTGATTTTCGCGTGCATGACAATTTAATTTTTGCCCTCAGTTTAAGAAGTAATCAAAGCTTAGCCCTAAAAGCCCTTAACTTATCTAACTTACAAGTAGTTTTATTTGACGATCCCCCCACCTTGTCCAGCAATTTAAAATTCTTACCAGCTAATCAACCTAGTGGCTGGTTACCTTTATTTGATCTAGACCGCCACATCCTTTATTTACTACACTCGCCTTTAACCGAACTTATACCCATTAGACGACTACCCGAAGTTAATTCTTTAGATTGGTCCCCTGATGGCCAAAGTTTGCTTTTGACCAATAATTTCGAAATTTGGGACTATCAAATAACCGATAATAAATTAAACTTGCTCCTGCGTTTAGGTTCGGCCTTTTCTTTAGGACGCTACTTTAACCAAGAACCCTATTTAATTGTAGCCGCTGGCCAAGAAATCTGGGCTTTGGAAACAGATACTAGGGACACTCAACAACGTTGGTTATTAAGCGAACTTAAAAATGAAGTCCAGGATATTTATCTGGACCCCAAAAATAAAAATATAATTCTCTTAACAGAAGCTGGGCTAAACCAGCTAACCGTTGATCCTAGTTCGCTAAGCGATAACCGGCAGCTAATACGTTGGCCTTAAGCAAAGAATCAAAAGTACCGGCATCTATCCATTCACCAGTTACTGTATCAACTATTAATTCACCGCGCTGTAAATACCAATTGTGCAAATCAGTTATTTCCAACTCACCCCGCGCCGATGGTTTAAGATTTTTAGCTACTTCCACCACTCGATTATCATAGATATATAAACCAGTAATGGCATAGTTGGATAAAAATTCCTGGGGTTTTTCTTGTATAACCGTGGCTTTTTTTTGCTCGTCAAATTTTACCACACCAAACCGTTCCGGATCGGTTACTTCTTTGGCAAAAATATGCCCACCGCCAGTAAAAGATTTAATAGCCTGACTAAAATCATCCTGAAAAATATTATCCCCCAAAATCATAGTAACATTGTCCTGACCGATAAAATCAGCACCAATCACAAAAGCTTGGGATAAACCTTCAGGTCTGTCTTGTATTTCGTAAGTAAACTTAGCGCCAAATTGCCGACCCGAACCTAATAAATGCAAAAAATCTCCAGCGTGTTCTGGTGAAACAATAATCAAAATCTCCTTAATCCCCGCTTTCAACAAAGTTTCCAAGGGATACATAATCATCGGCTTGTTATAGATGGGTAATAATTGCTTACTGGTTACGGTTGTTAAAGGCTTTAATCTACTACCTTCACCGCCGGCTAAAATTATTCCTTTCATAAAGTTGTTTGTAAATATTCTTTAACCGCTTCTTGCCAAGGGCGCAAGTGCGGAAACTTAGTATTAAGTAAAATAGCTTTTTTGGGCCGAACCACTAGATCTGGATAATCAGCCGAGGCCACCGGTTGTAAAGAATTTTTTAAACCCCGTAACCGTCCAATTTCTCTAGCTAATTCATACCAACTAGTTGCTTGCTCATTTACCAAATGATAAATACCCGGCTCATAACCATTACTTAGTAACTTGCGCACAGCGTTAGCCAAATCCACTGTGTAGGTTGGTTTACCAAATTGATCATTAACCACCTGAAGATTTTTTTGTTGTTGAGCTTTTTGTAAAATAGTGGCTATAAAATTCAAACCTCTAGGCTTGCCCCGTTGAGGCGTCCGCCCATACAACCAAGAAGTTCTAATCAAAAAACCATTTTGATAATTTAAAATATGCTTTTCACCAGCCATTTTACTTTGGCCATAATAATTTAAAGGTTTAGGTCTGGCTGACTCATCATAACCAGCCGCCTCGGTTAAACCATCAAACACGTATTCTGTGGAAAAATGCACTAACCAAGCATCTAATAATTTAGCGCTGTCGGCCAAATAACCAACGGCTCGGTCATTTAAACTATCAGCTGCTGTATGATTGTCTTCGGCACCTAAAACATCGGTATAACCAGTGGCGTTAATAATAATCTTTGGTTTAAGCTCTTTAATTTTTAATAAAACTTCAGCCTGATTAGTAACATCAATCTGTTCCTTATCCCACAAAACTAAACCAGGTAAATCAGCCAAAACTAAGGCCAAATCACTGCCCAACATACCTAAAACACCCAGTAATAAAACTTTATCGTTTGGCTTGTTTAACAAATTCTGCATAATCGTTTATATAATCCTGGCGCGCTGAATCATAATTAGTGGATGATAAAGCCATTAGCACGCAATCTTGAGAAAAATCTTTAAAATGATGCCAAACATAGTTACCTACGTAAATAGCTTCCCCGGTTTTTAAAATTACTTCTTGGCAACCCAAACCGTTACTATCAATAACAGCTGTTACCTGACCAACTAAACAAATAAAACACTCTTTCTCCACTTTGTGACAATGAGAACCGGTCGGCTGACTAGCCTTAAGTAAGGCGTAAACCCGCTCTACTGTAAAATCCAAGCGCTCTTTAACCTCCAGTGGTATTAAACTGAATCGTTCATTTTTGTGGATAGGTAAAATTATTTTTTTAAACAAGCCCATAAAACTCCTATTATTTTAAATGCTCATTAAAAGCCGACTGCCTGGCCAATAAATTTTTAACCCACTCTTGATTATTTAAATACCAATCAACTGTTTCTTTAATGGCCTTGGTAAAATCATAAGCCGGCCGCCAATCAAGCTCTTGAGCAATTTTGGAAGCATCAATAGCATAACGTCGATCGTGACCCGGTCGATCTTTCACAAAAGTTATTAAATCTTCCGATTTATTAAGTTGCTTTAAAATTATTTTAGCTATGTCTAAATTAGACATTTCATTATGTCCGCCAATATTATAAACTTGGCCGGGCACACCCTTATGCAACATGGCGTCAATAGCTGTACAGTGATCCCTAACATACAACCAATCACGTACGTTAAGCCCGTCGCCGTACAAAGGCAAGGGTAAATTCTGGCTAGCCCGAGTAATAAAAAACGGAATTAATTTTTCCGGAAATTGATAAGGCCCATAATTATTAGAACAATGGCTTACCACCACCGGCAAGGCAAAAGTTTTCCAAGCCGCTCGGCATAGCAAATCACCAGCCGCTTTAGCGGCCGCGTAAGGCACATTAGGCTGAAAAGCGGTGTCTTCGGTAAAATATTGTCCGTCGTTCAACTCCAAAGAACCATACACTTCATCCGTGGAAATTTGAACTATTTTTTTTATTTTAAACTGACGCGTAGCATCCAATAAAGTCTGCACACCCAACGCATTAGTCAAAACAAAGTCTCGGGCGCCCAAATGAATACTACGATCCACGTGAGTTTCGGCGGCAAAATTAATTATCGCTTCTACGCCCTGACCTAATACTTCAACCACTTTAATTGGGTCGGCAATATCACCCTGAACAAAACTATAACGCGGATTATTAGCCACCTTGAGTAAATTGTCTAAATTGCCAGCATACGTTAATTTATCCAAATTAATCACTGTATAATTCGGATACTTGTCCAAAATATAATTTATAAAATTTGAACCAATAAACCCAGCGCCGCCGGTTACTAATATTTTCATAATGTTATAATTCTTTAAAATAAGCTGCTATCTTGACTGATAAATCTTCCGCCTGGTTAATCTGATAATCCTTATGCGGCCAAGCTGGCAACTGGTCATGAGCTAACCGAGGAATAATATGAAAGTGACAATGGTTTATAACTTGTCCGGCCGTAACGCCATTATTCAAAGTTAAATTAAAACCCGAACTAGCTGTACCTTTAACCACTGCTTTAGCCACAATTTTAGCAAACTTTATTAAACCAACCGCTGATTCCTCGGGCAAACTTAATAAATCCTCATAATGTTTTTTGGGTATTACCAAGGTGTGGCCCGGTTGAACTGGTTTAATATCTAAAAAAGCCAAATAATCTTCAGTTTCCGCCACTAGCCAAGCTGGCAATTCTTTATTTACTATTTTACAAAAAATACAATCCATAATAAATTCATTAAATCCGAAATCCTAAATAATTTAAATATTGGTTTGTTGTTTGATATTTGAAATTAAACATTTTTAATGTTTAGAATTTTATCTAATACAACATCAGCTCCTGTCTTAAACCGGCTAAATATTTTTGGGCAGCTACAGTGTCCTGTTCTTCTGGCGACCAAGGCGCCATAATTTTATGAGTAGCTGGTTGCCAAGGTCCTTCAGTAACTATATAAACGGCTGTATCAGCCTCTAAAGCAATTGACATATGCCAAGTATTCGACTCTATTTCCAAAACATAGGGACTAACCTTGGCTGTTAAAATAATCTGGCTAGCTGGCCGACCGTCTTCGGCAAACTCCACCATAGCTAATTTACCCTGTAAAACAACCATCACTTCCACCTTGTCCGGCGATTGATGTTTGTGCGGACGGACGTAAGAATCTGGTTGAATTACATTAAGTAAACGATGAATCTTATCATCATTATCTTGATGAAAAGTGTATAAACTGCGCCGCCTGGCTGAATTCTGAGCTGCCGCCGCTATTTCGTTTATTAAATTGTCGTCTAGCAGTTTAAAAGACATAAGACTTACTTAATTAGCCTAACTATTAAAACACTTATTATTATAACAGATAGAATTAATTGGCTGTAATAAGCTAATTTATTCCCCTGTTTTACCGGCTGACCAATTAGCCAAGCTATTAGAGCTAACACTAAAATCAAATTAAGGTCAAGGTACAAACTTACCCCGCCCGGCCTAACTAATTCTAAAAGCCACATTAACCACCAAGCACCTAATAATCCCAAAGATAATTCGCCTAACCACCGACGGATTAATTTACTAACTCGATAATCTAATATTGATAAATTAATCATAACCAAAAAAATAATCTGCTTTTAAGCCAACCCTTGGAAAAATTATTTCTTACTATTTCCACTTGGACTTTTTTTATTATTAAATCTTCGGCCGGCATATCTTTAATCGACAAAATAAAACGCCAACTATAATCCGGTGCTAGTTGTCCAATCGGTTCGGCTACTATCAAATAAATGACTTCGTCCCCTTGTTCTATTTTAGTCTGTGGCCACCATTGCCAAGACCACTCGCCAACCTGACGCGAACCAATAGTTACCTCAGCCTGACCCTTTACCAACAGTTTTAACTTAACCGCCTGAGCTCGGGGTGGTATTTTTATATCCAAATACAAGGGCTCTTGTTTAACTTTTAATCCCTCCTCCACTCTGGTTACTCGGCCGGCCGGTAATAAAATACCTACTGCTGGCTGACGATTTAATAACCAGCTGTCAAAAGATAAACTGGCCTGGCTAAACAAATTTTGTCCAGCCAAATAAAGCAAAAATACTAGTGGCACCAGCCATCTTAAATAAGTCGGCGTCCTCATAAGCCAAGTGAACTAAATTGATATAAACTAAAACCAGACCAACCGTCTTTCACTAAAGTTATGGTTAAATTGTATTTTTTTAACTTGTCGGTATTTAAATAAAACAAAGTGTCCTGAGGCCAAGAGGGATGAAACTGATAAACCGGCCAACCAGCCACCAAAAGATTCTTAATGGCTTGATAATCACTATCACTAACTAAATCCACAATAACTTCCCGCTCTGGCCAAAAAAATTTATCAGTTCGACCGCTAACAATAACACTATTAACTGGTGTTAATTCTTGAACCGCCTGACTAACTTTAGCAAAATCCTTAATATTTGACCTAATTCTCAGCAAACCTTCCGGTTCAGACCAAACAACTAAATAAGCTGACCAAACTACATAAAAGACCAACCCTAACCAAACTGCGTATTTTGGCCCTTGACCCTTTTTTAACCAATTAGCCAAAGCTAAACTGGCTGGTATTAAGGCTAAGGCGTAACCGGGCAACCAATAACGAACATAAGACGTACCAATAGTTACCGCTTGCGGATCAGGATTATCATTAAACAACCAACTACCATACAAAATTATCAGCCAAACAAACACCAAACCAGTCATAATAAAAACATTTTTTTGCTGACGGCTAAACATTTTTAAATTTCTGATTAACCACAACCAACCCACTACAGCTAAACTAAACCACCACCATTGCAACCCAATCAAATAATTACCAACTGTGCTTAAAATAACTTTAGGGTGCCAACCAAAAGGCAATAGTAACTGCCCTAATAAAGAAACTGTTTGTTGTAAACCAACTGCCTTAACTACACTGGCTGTTGGATAAGCTATGGCCAAAGGCTGTCCGTAAATTATTAAGTTAGCCACCACCACCGGACTAAAACCAACCAAACCACCAATTAAAAAAGCTGTTATAAAACGCCAATCCCATTGCTGACGATAACTATAAAACCACAAACCGCCGACTACCAACAACCAAAATACTTCTGAACTGCGAAAAGTTATAGCCAAACCAGCCAATAAACCACTTAAACCAGCTCTTACCCAAGACTTTTTTTCTAAGGCCCCAAGACTTAACCACCAAGCCAAAATAAGCAAACTAAAAAAGGGTCCATTATGAAAAAATGATCGCGACTGATAATACCAACCGGCTGGTAAAAAAGCTAATAAAATCCAACCTACCAAAGCAGTCTGCTGGTTAAACAAACGACGTAAGATTAAATACCAAGCCGCTAAACTTACAGCCGCCAATAAAGGCGTTAACCAAGGCAAAATCGCCGGACCAAAAACTTTAGCCAAACCGCCGGCCATTAGAGGTAAACCCAAAAAACTAACTGGCTGCAATTGCCCGTTAATTACTTTGGTGCTCCGAGGATGAACTATCGGACTTTGAGCAATTTTATTTAAAGGGCTGTCTATTTTTAAACTTTGTCCCACAGCCAAACGCTTAGCCCAAAAAGCATTAGCGGCCTCGTCTGGTGAATTAAAACGTCCTGGCAAGCCCCAACTAAAACTTGAATACAGTAAAAAAATAAGACTACTGGAAATTATTAAGCCAATAATTTCTTTAGTTGATAATTTTTCCTTCAACAAACCAGTCTGAAAAGGCATAAAATTATTATAACAAGACTCTAGCAAACTAGCACGGTTTAACAAAACCACTACCCTAAGCCCCTTAAAACCAAAAACCGGCTTACTTAACTGTTAAACCGTGATTGTTTTAACCCTAAATGCTACAATAAAACTATGTTAATAAAAAGTTTAGTCAGCCTTTTAGGATTAGGCTTGGCCTTAATCGCTTATTATTTAAACTGGCCGCTAATAAACTTATTAGGCGGTTTAATTTATTTGGTGGTTAACGCCTGGTTATGGGGCAATCGTTTAAAAAATGGCACAAATTTAGAACGTCTAATTATGGGCGGTTTGGCTATTTTAGCTTTTATTAGTTTAAGCGGTGCTCTGGTTTTTTATATTAATTTGTTTAAACCACTATTCGCTTTGGTCTTATTTACTTTACTACCTTGGCTGGGCCAAAACCAACCCCTTAATTTTCAAAATTTAAAAATAAGCTGGTCTAATACTAAAAATAATTGGCTGGTTATTTTTTATATTATCGCCTTAATAATCGCCGCCGGATTGCTTTGGCAATTCAGAACTGATGAAGCTTGGCGGTCACCTTGGCAAACTATACCAAATTGGTTTTTTTTAGTTTATTTTTTTCTAGCCGGACTAACTATTTTGATTAACCGGCGCTGTAATGTTTTTTGGCTTATACCCTTTTATTGGCTGAGCCTGTCTTTACTGCCGATAATTTTTCCCTTGGGTTATGCTTTTGATCCGATCATCCACCAGGCCACAGCCCAACTGTTACAACTTAATCATACTATTTCGCCCAAACCTTTTTATTATCTAGGACAATATGGGTTGGAAGTTCTATTGGCTGATTTTTTAAAAATCCACCTTAACCAACTAGATCTTTGGTTAATACCTTTATTAGCCGGCTTAACCTGGCCGGCCTTGCTTAATGGTTTTAAAAATCAAATTAAGCTCTCAACTAATTATATTTATTTAGTACCCCTACTTTTAACCTTACCTCTTTTTACTATAACTACTCCCCTGGCTCTTAGTTATTTATGGGCTTTATTGGTCATTTTTTTAATATTTCCCAACCAACCAACCACAACTAGCCTATGGCTGGCTAGTTTGTTCGCCTTAAGCGCTCTGGTAACCCATCCCATAATCGGCTTACCTTTGCTCGGTTTGGTACTTTGGAAAATTTTTAATAATCGTGGCCCAATAATTAAGTGGCTAGCGATGGCTTGGTTAAGTTTAGCCGTACCGCTATCTTTTATTTTTTTAAATTTTATTAAACCAAATTTATTAAATTTAACTTTAAGTAATCCCTTAAAAAACTTGAATGAACTTTACGTTACTCTACAACAAAACTTACCCCAAATACCTTATGCTCTTAATATATTGGATACAGTCTACCTATGGGGATTGCCTTTAAGTTTAACTATGGTGGGCTTGGCACTCCTGGGTTATGGTTTAAATCGTCTAAATAAAACTGACCAACAAGTTTTTATTTGGCCAGTTTTATCTTTAACTTTAAGTTATTTAATACTTAAATTATTTTTCCACTTTAACAGCCTGCCAGATAATGAACAAAATTTTTATAACCTCCGCTTGTGGCACTTAGCTTTATTAACTTTATGGCCACTGGTTTTATTAGGTGCTAATTGGCTACTAAATTTCCTAGTACAAAAAACCTTTAGAACCCTGCCTATGGTTTTAGGTTTAGCTTTATTATTAACAGCTAGTTGGTATTTAAATTATCCCCGATTTGATCTTTATCAAAAAGACACTGCTTACCCCACTACCCCTAGAGATGTTAAAGCTGTTAAGTTGATAAACGACTTAGAAAAAAATAATGACTATGTAGTCTTAAGTAACCAGGCAGTAGCCGCCGCCGCTGTCCAAACCTTTGGTTTTAGCCGTTATTATAATGAACACTATTTTTATCCACTACCCACCGGTACCAACCCTTTATATCAAACCTATCTTCAAGCCAGCCAATACAGTCAGCCCGACAGATTAACTATTAAATCAGCAGCCGACTTAACCAATCTTAATAAAGTTTATTTAATACTTAATCGCTACTGGGCCAACTTTGACCAATTAAACGAAGTGGCCGCCAAAGAGGCTAACGAAACCTGGCTTATTAACAACGGTACGATTGCTATATATTATTACCAGTTTTAAGTTAAAATAATTCATCATTCCAAATTAACTTCTTTGCGGGGAAAAATGTCCACCTGGACACTTTTCCCCGCAGGATGACAAACTGACTAAAAAAACAAAGGATGGATATTATTAAAATCCATCCGAATATTAATTAATTTATTACTATAGTTTGGCCATCCATCTGACCAATTATATAAATTTGTTTTGACTCCTCGTCATAATTAACTTTCATTTCCACTGGCTTAACTTTGCAATTACTAATAACTATTTTATAAACACCTCCCTTTTTGATTACAGAAATGGTGCAATCATTTAAGCCATTAACATTCAGTCCTTCAATTTTTAGTTCATTACTTTTTGGCCAATTTACTTTTGACATAAAACCTCCCAAAGTTTTATTTTATTTTTTTAAATAACTATTTTTACCCAAATTGACCTTAAAATAACACAAATTAACCCAAGGTACAAATCCTTAAGTCTAAAGGGTCTAATTTAAGCTAATTTTAAGCCAAATTTCGACTATTTAACAACTGTAGTAAACGCCGAGCATAGTCTTCTAAGCTTAAAACTTCAGGATTTTGTTTAGCTTTTAAACCAGCTTGATTAACCAAATTTTCCGTTAACAATAGTTTTTCTAAAATAGCCAAAAAACCAAACTCATCACCAGGATTAAATAACCAGCCATTAAAATTATGGCGAAGAATTTCCGGCACCCCACCAGTAGCTGTAGCCAAAACCGGCCGGCCCAAAGCCAAAGATTTAACAATAACTGTTGGATAATTCTCGCAACATAAAGAAGGCATAATGGTTAAATAAGCTTGGGCCATATAATCATCCACCGTCTGCTGGTTTAAGCCAACATTAACCACAAACCTACTATCTTGCCCTATTAACTGGTCTATTTTTTGCCGACTTTTTTTATCAGTCCATAGTATTAAACGCAACCGCCAATCTTTTAAATTAGAATTTTTTAAAGTATTAATCAGCCAAAAAACTCCCTTATATTCGGCAGCCTGCCCAACATACAACAATTCTTTACCTGTTTGTTGGCCAGCTAGTTGGTTAACAGCTAAGTTGGGTACTGGGTTGGGCACTACTAATCTAACTGATCTATTAAAAAATCCCCTAGTTTCGTGTTCCCTTAATAACCAAACAGATGGTGACACTACAGCCCCAACCGACTTAAAAATCCTCTTGGTAAATCTTTGATAAATTTTTTCCAAAAAATTATCCTGCTTCTTATTCCAAAAAAATAAACCAGAAGGCTGCAATAACTGAACATCATGCAAAATATGCACATGCCCAAGACCAGCTTGTCGAATAGCCTTAACCGCCCCAAAACCTAAACCCATTAAATTAGAGCTAATAACCAAATCCGGTTTATAGGACCTAAAATAATTAAGCAAAATAGTTTTAACGCGTGGCGACCATAAATTAACTATTTGCCAAGCTAAACGTAACAACCAAGGTTTAGATTGACCATTCAAATAATAATAAAAATTAAAAGGGGTAAATCGATTCACTTTTATACCAGCCTCCTCGTTGGTTTCAAATTTATTCCAACCGCGAGCCTTGCCAGGCGCTGTGGTAACTACACTCACCTGATGCCCTAATTTTACCAACTGCCCAGCCAATTGATGAGTTAAATATTCAGCCCCACCTCGAGTAAACGGCGGATACAAATTGGTTAAAATACTTATTTTCATAACAGACTTTGATACAATTCATTTAACTTAAGGCTAATTTGACTAGCACTATAATTTTTTTCTACTAATTTTAAACCATTTAAACCATACTCCTTAGCTAACTTAGGCGCGGCTAATAAACTGTCTAAAGCAAAGGCTAAACTATTGGGTTGCTTAGCTGGCACTAACAAACCATTAACTCCAGTTTGCACTAAAGACTGTACCCCTGGCAATTTGGAAGCCACCACTGGCTTAGCGCAAGCTAGGGCCTGCAAAGCCACCAAACCAAAGGATTCTGATTGATTAAGTGAAGGGAAAACTACTATCTCAGCTAAATTATAATAATCAGGCAACTGTTTATCTGATACAAAACCAGTAAAAATTACCCTATCTTCTAAACTAAGCTCCTTAACCATTTTTTTAAAAAAATCCTGCCGACCACCACCAACAATCAAAATTTTAAAGGCTCTGTTTAATTGCTGGGCAGCCTTAAGCAAAATTGGTAACCCCTTAAAATAATGAGCCTTATCCAAAGTGCCCACGAATAAAATTACAGCTTCTGCTTGGTGTATACCCAAACTGTTTCTTAAATTTATATTAGGTTCTTTAGGCTTAAACTGTTCAGCTGGGGCAAAAGGTAAAATATGCCACTTGGCGGTGGTGACTGAAGGTGGGTTAACAACCTCGGTTAAATAATCTTTAGTGGAACAAATTAAGGCATCGGCTCTGGTTAATAATTTTTTTTCCCATAATCTGCTATCCTGCTTAAACAACCAACCCTTAAAACCTGAAGCTGTGGGCTTCATATGGTAACTGATAACTAACTTGCTGGTTTTAGGTAACCACGGCAAAATTTCCTGCAAACCAAACCAAGGATAATGCAAATGAACAATCTCAAAGTTTTTTAACCAATTAAACCAGGTAGGCATAATGGCCGCCTTCCCTACACTTAAAAGTGGTGGCGGGGCTTTAATAGTTACCGCGGGTAAATTTACAAAAGTTTGATTTTTTTTATAACGCGGGGTAAAAACAGTAACTTGGTAATTAGTCCTTAGCCAAGCAGCATAATCATAAGCTACTCGACCAATACCTCCACCATAAGGTGGATACACGCAAGTCAATTGAACTACTGTCGGTTTCATAAGTCTATTATTTACCATCTTATTAAAAAATATACCACTCGCCACACAGCCGCACTAACTGGATTAAAAATATAAGCTGTTAAAAAATCATTGCCCCCCTGAAAAGCAATCTGACTGGTGGCCTGGGATAAAATTTGCCGATCGCTTATTATTTTTAATTTTTTAAGCCGGCGCCGACGATTAATTATACCCTCTTGAGCTGGTCGGTTTAAGCAATACCAATAAGCTTTTAATTTTTGTCGCCACCAACCTTGCCAAAAAGACATAGCCAACAACAAAACTTCACTAAAAAACCAAGGTACAGCCAAAATCATTAAAGTCGGTACCTTAAAATAACTAAACCAAACCAACCAGCGATTACGCTCCATATAATAAAACTGCTTTAAGGAGCGATTGGCTTGGTAATGATGAATTATCCGAGCGGTCGGTTCTACTTTTATCTTCCAACCACTTACTAAAAAGCGTAAAGATAATTCCAAATCTTCGTGGTACATAAATAATTCCTCATCCAACAAACCAACCTGGCACAAAGTAGCCGTCCGCAACATAACACCGGCCCCGGAAAAATAAGGTATATTTAAATCTTTTTTTAACCAAGGTAATTGCTCATCCGCTTCAATCTTATTTAAACCATTGCCACCAGCATAAGCCAAACCTAAATAATGGAAACAATTACCCAAAGAATTAACTAAACCGTTAGGCAAATATAAACCAGCCTGAACCGCTCCGATTGAAATATCCGCCTGCAAAACCTCAACTAACTTAGCTATGGCCCCAGCCGTTAGAGCAGCATCCTGATTAAGCAATAAAACAGCTTCCCTGCCGTCTTGCAAAGCTTGTTCAAGACCTAAATTATTGCCAGCGGCAAAACCTAAATTCACGGGCGATTGAATTAGCTTAACTAAAGGGTAAGATTGCTTAATACTATCAACCGTACCGTCTGTGGAAGCATTATCCACTACATAAACGGGCACCCCGGGCGCGTAACTAAAACAAGAAGCCAAACTAATGTCCAGCCACTTTTTTGCCTGATAAGTAACTATTACAATACCAACCTTCATAAAAATTATCTAAACTTAATTAACCATCAACCTCTTCTGTTTCCTTGGCTGAAGTTTTGGGTTTAGCTAAAGAACGGACAATTATTGTTAACTGCTGTTCAATTTTTTCTAAGCGCACCACCATTTTAAACACCAAATAAAATAAAATCAGCACAGCCAAATAAACCACCAAATCGCTACCCCGACCAACACCCACCCACAAAGCCAAATAAGAAGCGGTTTGCGGTAAAGCTATCACCAACAAAGCGGCCAGCCACAGCAACAGCCAAGCACTAAACTCCCCTTTGCCAATATCACGATTGCTAAACCTTATGTACAAACGGCGAATAGCCAACAACACCAACAATAATAATATAATTTGTATTAAAGTCATAATTTAACGAAGTAATTTACCTAACAATAAATCTTTAACTATGCGTACAGCCGGCCAACGACCTTGCTTACTATTTTGTTTACTATAATCGGTGTAACGTACGGTTACCGGCGCTTCCACAAAATTTAATTTTAATCTTTTTATTTCATCTATCAACTCCGAACTAAAAGCCATCCTGTCCTGCCGTAAAATCATTAATTGCCAAGCAGTCGCCCTAAACAATCTTAAGCCGTTATGAGCGTCGCTTAATTTAACACCAGACACCACCCAGGTAAAAATTATGGCCACTTTTAAAGTTAAACGCCTTAACCAAGGTAAGCCAATTACCCGACCCTTAAACCTAGAACCCAAGACTACCTGATTGTCATCTTTAACCAAATACTCAACCAACCTCGGTATATCTTGGGGATCAAACTGCCCGTCGGCATCAAAATGCAACACGGCCCAAGCCCCTTGTTCAATAGCCCAATTAGAACCGGTAATCAAAGCTGCGCCATAGCCTCGGTTAACTACGTGTTGTAAAACAACAGCGCCGGCCGACTTGGCCAAGGTAGCAGTCTGATCACTAGAACCGTCATCCACCACAATTACTTTGTTAGCATAAGGCTTAACAGTCGCCACGACAGCTGCAATAGATGGCTCTTCATTATAAGCTGGAATTACTATGTCTGGTTTCATTTTTTAATAGATGATTTTTTAAACCACAACAAAGTACGTCTTAAACCTTCAGTTAAGGGCACTTCGGCACGCCAACTTAATTGACGGCGGGCTTTGTCAGCTTTTAAACAACTTTTTGGTACATCGCCTAAGCGTGGCGGCACATACTTAACTTTAGGCACTACCGCCAACACTTCGCCTAAAGCCTGAAGTAACTGCAATAAACTGGTCTCGCGCCCCGTTGATAAATTATAAACACCTTGACCGTGCAACATAGCCTGGCTTAACCCTTTGGCCACGTCGACCACATAAATAAAATCTCTAGTCTGAAAACCCCTACCTTGTATGTTCAAATCCTGACCTTTTAATAAGCTTTCAGAAAAAATTGCCACTACCCCGCCTTCACCTAAAGCTTTTTGTCTGGGCCCATAAACATTAGATAGCCTAGTCACCACTGTCGGCCAACCCAAATCAGTTTTAAAATAATGCAAAAAATTTTCCACTGACAATTTACTGAAAGAATAAGGATTAAGCGGCTGCATCTTGACTAATTCATCAGTTGGTAAATCCTCGTTATCACCATACACACCAGCTGTAGAAACAAACAAAAATTTTTTAAGTTTTAAACCCTGACAAGCTTTTATAAGATTAAGTGTTCCACTGATATTTATACTGGCATCTAAAGCTGGATCAACGATTGATTTAGGCGCACTAACTTGAGCCGCCAAATGACAAACATAATCCGGTTTTATTTTTTTTAACAAAACTATCAACTTAGGCGATCGAATATCCATTTTTTTAAAAACCGCCGCCTTAGGCAAATTCTTTTTTTGACCGCTGGATAAATCATCCACCACTATTACTTCAAACTTATTCCTAATAAGTTCTTCTGCCAAATGACTGCCAATAAACCCAGCACCGCCGGTGACTAAAACTTTAAGCATTTATTTTTTTCCTTGGGGTAAATATTTTTTTAAAACCGCCACCTTATCTAACTTTTCCCAGGTAAACTTACTGCCCGGCTGACCAAAGTGCCCATAAACAGCTGTTTTTAAAAAAATCGGCTGACGTAATTTTAATTTATCCATAATAACTTGTGGCTCCAAAGGAAAATGTTTTTTAACAATAATGGCTAATCGGTTATCGGGTAAAGCTGAAGTGCCAAAACTATTTACCACCACGCTTAAAGGCTTGGCCCGGCCGATTACATAAGATAATTGAACTTCACATTCTTCCGCCAAACCGGCTGCTACCAAATTTTTGGCCGCGTACCGAGCCGCATAAGCTCCGGTTCGGTCCATCTTAGTGGCATCCTTACCGGAAAAACAACCACCGCCATGTTTGGCATAACCACCGTAAGTATCAACAATTATTTTTCTTCCGGTTAAACCCGTATCAGCCTGCGGACCACCAGTTACAAACCGACCCGTGGCATTTATATAAACTTTAGTATTATTTTTTAAAAAACGTCCGGCCACTGGTTTAATTACTTTAGCTAAAATATCTTTTTTTAAACGTTTTAAACTCACCCGATCATCATGTTGGGCCGCCACCACCACATTAACCAAACCAACCGGCTGACCATTACGATATTCAACTGTCACAGCTGTTTTACCGTCGGGTCGTAAATAAGGCAGTGTTTTATTGTGTCTAACTTTAGCCAATTGTTCAGCCAAACGATGGGCCAACCAAATTGGCAAGGGTAAATATTCTTTAGTTTCTCGATTAGCATAACCAAACATTATTCCCTGATCACCAGCTCCTAAAACTTTAAGGTTTTTATTTACCACCCCCCGGGCAATATCGGCGCTTTGTTCGTGCAAAGAAACCAACACTCCAATATCCTCGGCCGCCGCGCCAAATGATGGATCGGTATAACCAACCTTACGCAAAACTGATCGAACAATTTTTTGTACATCAGCAAAACCTGTAGTGCTAACCTCACCAGCCACTAATACCAAACCGGCCGTCACGCAGGTTTCCACCGCCACCCGCGCTAAAGGATCTTGCCTTAACAATTCATCCAAAACTGCGTCAGAAATCTGGTCACACAGTTTATCCGGATGACCTTCCGTAACCGATTCTGAAGTAAAATATTTTATGTTATCGGCCATATTTAATTACTGCTTAAACGCAAAGTATTTTTATGAACTTTAAAATAATCAATCGTTTGCTTTAAACCTGTATCCAAAGGCTGCAGTGGAAACCAACCTAAATATTCCTTAGCTTTAGTTATACTGGGAATGCCCTGCTTGCCCCAATAAGGCAAAGGCTCGGCTACCATAATCTCGCTTTTGCTTTCCGCTAAAGTTACTATCTTCTCCGCCACTTCAATAAAAGTATTTAAATCAATTGATCCCAAATTAAATATGCCATCACCTTCAAACTCCATTAATTTAACTAAACCTTCCACCATGTCACTAACATAACAAAAAGTGGAAGTGGCTTCTTTGTGACCATAAATAGTTAAAGATTCATCCCTCAAAGCATGAACAATAAAATCCGGTATCATACGTCCATCGTTCACTTTCATTCTGGGGCCGTAAGTATTAAAAATTCGGGCGATTTTTATACTTAAATCGTGTTGGCGACCATAATTAACTGCTAAACTTTCAGCAAAACGTTTGCCTTCGTTATAGCAACTTCTGGGGCCAACCGGATCAATAAATCCCCAATAAGTTTCTTCCAAAGGCTTACCCTCTTCCGGATCGCCGTAAATGGCCGAAGAAGAAGCTAACAAATACTTGGCTTTATATTTTACGGCTAACTCTAAAGTATTCTTGGTGCCGTCGGCATTGCTTAATAAAGTTTCTATAGGCAATTTATTATATTCCTTAGGGCTAGTCGGACAAGCTAAATTATAAATCTCCTGCAAACCCTGCAGTTTAATTTTAAAAACTTCCAGTTCGGGAAATTTTTCCAAATCCAACGGCTGACTAATATCGTGACGAATAAATTCAAAATGCGGACTTTGTAATAATAAATCAATATTTTCTTCTTGACCGGTAATAAAATTATCAACACAAATTACGTTAGCGTTTTTAATGAGTTCGTCGCATAAATGCGAACCAATAAACCCGGCACCACCGGCTACCAAAATATTCTTACGTTCTAATAATTGTTTATACATATAAAGAAAAATTATAAGTAATTCCTTAGTTAATTTTAGCCTAAAACCAAAGCATTTACAAACCAAGCTACTAAACAAATCCCAAATTTTAAATCTTAATTTCTAAACAATACCCAAATCATAATAACTTGTTTTATTAGGAATTATTTAGGATTTAAGTTTTAGGATTTAAGTTTTAGGATTTTTGATTTTTAATTTTTGATTCTTTAAATACCCAACTTTTGGCCGCTGTAAAATAAAATAATGTACCCACAGCCAACAAAACAGCTTTGGCCAACAAATCCCACCAACCAACTTTAGCCACCAGCCACCATAAACCTATTTCTATAAAAACTAAATAAATCAAAGATAAAGATAAAAACCGACCATAACCTTTAAAATTAAAAAAATTACCGCCCGTCGAAAAAGTCCAATATCTATTCCAAATAAAACTATTCAAATTAGCCACCAAAAAAGCTACGGCGTTCATTAACAAATACTGTTGCTGCCCAAAAGATAAGGTACGAGTTAATAACCAATAAAGACCAAAATCCACCAGAGCATTACTTAAACCTACTAAACCAAACTTAATTAACTGGTTAAATAAACCTAACCATTGGCTCTTAATCTTAAATAACCTGAACATAAATATTTTTAAGGTAAAACCGTAACGGACAAACCACCACGAAAATTAAGAGGCTCCACAAAAAATTGACTCTTTAATTCGTTTTTAGAATTAAACATTCTAACGTGCGGACCACCACCTTCGCCCGGCGTAGTAACTATTTCGTTTTGACCATCACCATCTACATCGCCAATGCTAATATTAACACCACCGCGAAAATTCTTTTCAAAAGCCATAAACTGCCTTAACAATTTCCCTTGGCCGCTAAATACTCTAACTTGCGGACCGCCCCCTTGACCGGGTGCTACAATAATATCTTCTTTACCATCGCCATCACTGTCACCAACTGCTAAATTAATACCTCCTTTAAAAACCCAGGGATAAGGGTAAAATTCTTCCAATAAATTACCAAACTTATTAAACACGCGAACTGGCAAACGGCTATTACCTTGCGGGGCCACCACTATTTCCGGCTGGCCATCTTTATTAACATCGCCGGCCGCCACATTAATGCCACCAATATAAGAAGGGTCGTAAGGAACAAATTGATACAATAAAACTCCCTGACCATCAAATATTCGAACTATGTTGCTACCACCCTTACCAACTCCTAAAACTAAATCCGTTTTACCATCACTGTTAAAATCCGCGGCCGCTATACTAAGCCCCCCACGCCAACCTTCGGCAAAAGCCATAAATTGATATTCCACACCACCTTTTAAATTAAACAACTTAACATGTGGTCCGCCGGCCGCTCTGGGTACGGTGGCAATATCGCTTTGACCGTCGCCGTCAAAATCACCGCTAGCTATATTAACGCCTTGGGTAAACCTGGGGTGATAGGCAATAAATTTTTCCAACCGTTCACCCGAAACATCCAACAAACTAATTTCTGCCTGGCCTTTATTACCCGGTGCCACAACAATTGGACTTTTAACAGCAAAAGCATTACTGCCCGCCAAACGCCAAGCAGCCGCTAAATTAAGTCGCCGTCCCACCTGGCCTTTAAGCCCGGGGTTGGCAAAGTCTATTTCTTCACCCGAAGCTATTAAAATATCCCGCAATTGCGAGGGTGACAATCTAGGATAAGCGGCTTTTAAAACCGCCAAAGCGCCCGACACCAAAGGAGCCGCCACTGAAGTACCACTCCAATAACCACCATAAGCTTCTTTAAAGCCTGGTTGCTCTTCGCTTAAAAATAAAGTACCAAAAATATCCGTGGCTGGCGCGGCAATATCTATGCAGCGACTGCCATAATTAGAAAATAGTGCCCGCGAATCATTTAATTCTAAACCAGCCACGCCAATTACCTGGTTTTCTCCGTTATAACCATCGTCACACACGGGATACTGTGGCTGTTTATCCATATTAACACCAATTTGCTGTTCATTACCGGCAGCGGCCACCACCAAAATACCAGCCAAATAAGCCCGATGGATAGCATCTTGTAATATGGGATCAGAAACACTACCAACAAAACTTAAATTAATAATATCTGCTCGGTTGTCTATGGCGTACTGTATACCGCGGGCGACCGTAACTGTGTTGCCAATACCAGCTGAATCCAATACTCGCACTGGCATTATTTTGGCATTCCAACTAACACCGGTAATACCTAAATTATTATTACCCACCGCCGTAGCTACGCCGGCCACAATCGTACCGTGATGCATAGCTACCTTGTTCCACACCTTGCCAAACTTAGGTTTGGGATCAGCTAAATTATCCACAAAATCCCAACCATATTGATCATCCACAAAACCATTACGATCATTATCTATATTATCACCCGGCACTTCCCAAGGATTAAACCAAATATTAGGTGCTAAATCCGGATTATCTATATCTACTCCACTGTCTAAAACAGCGATTACCGGACGCAAAGGTAAATTCCGGGTACTTTCCCAAGCCTGAGGCGCTTTTATTTTATTTAAATATTCCTGCTGTTTGGGATAATGCGTGTCATTGGGTGTTAAAACAGTCCGATACTCAACTATGGCACTAACCTTCTTTATATCAGGTTGATTTAATAAATATTCTTTAGTTTCTTGGACTCCTAAACCAATCTGGCAAGCCACTTCTTGTACTTGATTATCAGTAGTCAAAACAGCTAAACGACAATTAGAAAAATTATTTATTGCCTCGGCTTGTTTAATAACATAAGCTAAAGTCGGCCCGGCTGGCAAAAACACCATAGCCAAGATTAAAAACCCGAGTGCTAGGACCCGGGAATATAGCAACTGATTTTTATAAGATAATACCGGTTTCATTAAAGTTTACTATAACATAATTGCCTTGTCTTGTAAAACAAAAATCTTTTTTGTTTTATATCATTTATCCTGTCATTGCGAACTCTTTTTCCATTGTCATTGTGAACCACTCCCTCATGTCATTGCGAGGAGGTCGTAAGACCAACGTGGCAATCTAGACTGCCGCGCTCATCCGCCAGCCGGCGGACATCGGCTCGCAGTGACAAACAACCCCATGTCATTCTGACCCCGCCGTCCGCCTTGGCCAGTTGGCAACTGGCGGAGCGGGAAAAAATCTTATTCTAATAATCATCCCTAAATACCTTGACATTAAAGCGTTTTTAAGCTAATATTAACCATCAAAATGTAGCCACCGCTAATATAAATATAATATTTTGGCGAAATCCGCCGAAGTTTATATTACATTTTGTAAACAGTCAGTAACAAAAATAAATTAATTAACTTATTAAATATAATCAAGATATTAACGAAGGCGGAATAAAAACAAAATCCAAAAAACAAAAAGGAGCTACCAATGCATGACAGATACTATGTTAAAAGTTTGATCCAAAAATTTTTGGATCGAAAAAAACAAAATCCCCAAGCTGACGTAACAGATATTTTACAAGAAATGATTTACGAATACGCCTGGGAGCAACTAGAAATATCCACCATTCGGGCTACTAGTAAAAGTAAACACTGGATTATTCAAGGGCAAATAAAAGACCAGTTTGCCCGCGGCACTAATGGTAAAACAGTCATTAATATTAAATTTGACTGGCTAAGGCAAAAAACTGAAAACGGTAGCAAGCCTATTAAGTTAAAAACTTTTCAATTAAAAGAATTGTATAAGTTTTCTTTAATTACTTACCCCGACCAGCCCAATCGCTTTAGTTTAGAAAAGCCAGCTTATCGCAACAAAAAAAATTCTAAAAATGGACTGTTTATCACTTTTATTCCCACTGGTGACGAACAATTCATAAAAAATTAAACTATTCACTAAATACATTTGATTACTAATAATACCTGCGGGGGAAAATAATTTTCTTTAAGGCGCGCTTTTTATTAAGCCGTCTTATTTTTTTACAACAATTAACCCCCACCCCCCTATTTTCACAGGAAAACAGGAAATTTTATTATCGCTATTACAATCTTAAGAATGTAATTAATAAAACCAGGCAGATACTTCCATACTTGCGAGTATGGAAGTATCTGCCAAATAAATAATCTAATAAAAATTCTTCCATTAATCACCTTACACCTTTTAAATATTTTTCAAAGTCTTTGTTTAACTTCCCTTTAAGCTGTAAATTTTTTAAAACAACATATAATTTATCTTTCTGTTTTTTGTTAGCGGTAGCTATAATTTCTTTAATTAAAAGTTCTGGCCAATGATACATCGGATAAGCACGGCGTAACTTGGTCCAAGGAGAACCATCATCTTTTTTTAATAAATTTATCTCCTTATTTTTCGTTCTGTTAAAAATCATTCTAAAACCTTCACCAGCCTCTTGTAGCCAAATATTTATTCTAGAAATTGTCTGACTGCCCACTCTCAATTCACTCATAATCTCCTGATAACTAACACCCCTTAATAATAACTTGGCTATTTTTAAACGCTTAGCCAACATAGTTAGTTCGGAACGAGATAAAAGATCTTGAAATATCACGGCCATTTCCTTAAAACCATTAACAGTTGCCAAAGATCTAAAAAAATCCAGCAACAATTCTTGTTCGTCTTTTTTGGATAACTTATGATAAGGCGAAAATTTAGCCATATTTTTAAATAAAAATAAATAAACATACCCGTCATTTTCTTCCACCCTGCGTCCGTTGGGTGGAAGAAAATGACAAAAAATACCCAAAAAATAATGGGTAAATAACAGGCTTAAATATCACATAATTAGTCCCTCCAACTAATTAATATTAGATAATTAAACTTTACTACTTTTAACTAAGCTAGTAAACAAAGCTAATGAATGACCTGCTTGTCTTATCGGCAAATACTTCCATACTTGCGAGTATGGAAGTATTTGCCAAAGGGAATAGATAAAAAATAAATTAATAACCAAACCAAAAGAGACTCGCTGACTGCGAGTCTCTTTTTTTTAACTGTTTTAACAGTAATTATCGGGTAGCTCCCGAATAAGCAATGGCGCGTACGGCATCCCAATCACTGGCTGTGCTGGGCGCTTTGCCAAAAATAGCTTTAAAGGAATTAATAGCGACTTTTTCAGAATTCATATTCCTATTAGCGCTTCTAAGTCCGTAAGCCATAACAGTAATGGCCGCGTCGTCGTGGGCGTTAGTGCGCACGGCGTCTCTTAAGTAAATCTTTTTAAAAGTCGCAGCCACGGCTTTTTCTTGCGCGGCGTTCAAGGTACCAGGCCAGCGACCGTTGGCGATTTTTATTACATCTTGCCAATCGGTTTCGCTAGTTGGCACTCGGCCAAAAGCGGCTCTAAAACTATTCACTACGCCAGCCCTTTCCCCTGCCCCCAGGGCAAGAGTAGTAGCTGTACCATAAGTTACGAAGCTGGTAACCTGGGCCCTAGTAGCGGCTGGCGTGCTCGCCAGTACCACTCTGGCCACAATGGTAGAATCGTATTTTTGTTCTAAACCCAAGTTGCGCTGTAAACCCATTTCCCCAGCCATTTCACTAGCTGTTTTGCTTATCACATTAACAGCTTCTTGAGCCATAGTTTGCACCTGATTAGCCCGTTCGGTAATAGTTTCTGGTTCAGGTGTAGGAGTTGGAGTCGGCGTAGGGGTTGGTGTAGGAGTTGGAGTCGGCGTAGGGGTTGGTGTAGGAGTTGGAGTCGGCGTAGGGGTTGGTGTTGGTGCTACATAACTACTTCCACCACCACTTCCTGAATTACAACTTCCAGTTAATGGAACTACTGCGTACGTACCACTACCCGAAGGTAACTCTACATAACTTGTCCCAGGTGTTGAATTAGCATTACAGGTTACCCGATTACCACTCAAAGTAACTTCTATTGATTGAACAGAAGAATTACTAGAAACTACCTTAAAAGTATCTGTGGCATCAGGATTAGTTACAGTAAAAGACCCACTATCAAAAGACCAACTTTCAGCCCTGGAACCACTAAGAATCAACATATCTGCTGTTCCTGAACCCAAAGTAACACTAGCCACTGTAATATCCCCATTAGCTATAAAATCCGTAGTAGCTGCTTTAACTGGTACAGCTACCAATAAAGCCAACGCCGTTATAACTAGCGCTTTCCAACCAAAACTTAAAAATTTGTTATACATAGGCGTGGTTTAATTAAATTATAAAAATATTAATTAAGCCAACGCTTAGTTAACTATAATATATTGCAAAGTCGCAGCATTAGCTGGAGCTGCTGAACACTTTACCTGGAAACTAGTAGAAGCTGTTCTGGTATATACACCGCAGACGGCAGCTGTCGCGTTAGCGCCAACACTTACACCTATGTAAGAGTTAGCAGTTACGCTGGCAGCATCAGCCGTAATAGTAAAATCAGTAGCTGTAGCGTCCGGCACCCAGCCAAAAGCATCATCAGCCAAATTTCCTTTAACTACCTTAGTTATAGCCGTACCGCCACCCAAGGTAGTAGTACCAGTAACAGCTAAAGTACTGCCCAAGGTTACGGCACCAGCTATATGCCCGCTGTCAGCCACGTATAAACCTTGGTCCCAATTGGTACCTTCCACGTAAATACCGTATTCCGTAGAAGCGGTAGCTGCCGCTTGATCATTTACATGCAAACCATATACCGGGTTTGTTCCATCACCCGTAACATTAGTTAAATCTATATAAGCACCCTTGTAAGCATCGGTTGCCGTAACCGCGGCGGCGGCCGACAAAGCCAACAAAGTGCCAGTAGTCATAGTAGCAGGTGGAACAATTGTCACGTTTCCATTGGTACCATTAACGGTAAATTGAGAAGTATCAACAGTAATACCTCCGTTAGCCGCCAAAGCACCAGTTAAAGTACTAGCACCAGTAACAGCTAAGGTACCACCTGTAGAAACATTGGTACCAATAGTCGTAGCGGCATAAGCGCTACCGGCTACTAAAGTAAGCACCAACATAGTTATTGGCACTAAGTAGCGCCTGAATTTATTAGGGTTAAACATAAGCAAACAAATTTAATTATTAATGACAAATATCAAATAACAAATCAATTGCTAAATGATTAATGTCAAATTTATAAAACTATTGTTATCAGCCAACCGGTTTAGGCAAATAACAAAATATTTTGTTTTTATTTTTTTACTGTTTGTTAACTAAACAGTCCGACCTTACCCTGTTTAATTTACTTACAGCGAATTTTTAAATTAAGGCTTATAAAAACAAAAAACCCAAAAAATGGGTTCTAATAAACTACTGGGTCGCCAAAGCGATCCGCAAATATAATGCTATTTTGTAACCTAACTACAGGTTCAAAAAACATTTGACTTAGCCTTAATTACTCCTTGGTTATTGCCTTCCCAATAACCACTAGCCTCCTTAGGCTATGATACTATTATATACAAAAGTCAAAACAACGCAACTAAAATAACTTTGTAAAACAAAAAGCTTTTACAAACCGCGAATAAAAAAGTATTCACTACCTAATTTTTCCAGTTAATCTAGCTAATTCTTGACTGGCAATTTGGTCTTTATTATTTTTTGAAATTATAAAACGATACTCCAAAATAGCATCTTGGATACTGCCAATATTTTCCAAATACCTGGCAAAAGAATGATGTAAATCTAAATTATGATCCGTAGCTAAAAAAGATTTATTATACAATTCTCTTATTGCTCCTTGATTAGAACCTAATCTATATCTATTAAGCTCAATTAATTTAGACCAATTTATAACCATAGTTGGCTCTATCTCTGTGGCTTTTTTTAAAGCTTGTTTAGCTAATTCATAGTCCCCAACTTGTTCATAAAGTGAACCTAAATTACTCCACGGGACAGAAATAAAAGGGTTTTGTTGAGAAGCCCATAAATAAGACTGCCTAGCCTTGTCTAATAATCCTAAACTTTCATAATTAATTCCTAATAATAAATACGACTCAGATAAATTAACTCCTTGCTGACTAGAAAAATCATTCAATTTTTTTTGCAGTGTTTTAATTTGTTCTGTTATACCTTGTCTTTCTTGTTCTGATAAATTAACTTCTATATTATTTATACTGCTGTCAAAAATTAAATCTACTGAATTATTAAACGAACTTACTTTTACTTGTTCCGCTGGGTTAAAATAAATAAAAATAGCAGTAGTCAACACCAAACTGATTGATATTAATATAAAAATTTTAAATTTACTTTCCAACATATATAAAATTATAGCAAATACAAAAATTTAAACAATAAAACAACCCCCACTTAAGTGGGGGTTGTTTTGTCAAATTGTCGTTTTAACCTTTTTGGTAAAACAGCAAATGACTTTTAACTATTACTAACTTTATTGCTTGGACATAGTACCCAAGGTTGGCTTACCATCAACGTACAACGAAGTAATCGTGTCGGCGAGGTCACCATCCTGAGTGCCATCATAACCCAAACCAGCTTCAGTTACGCTGTATTTGAGATCGCCCAAGCTAGCTACAGACAACGCAAAGCTGTCACCAGAAACAACGCTAGTAGCGGTGCTTAAGGTCACGGTCAAATAGCGGTAAGCTCCGCCATTAATCGCGGTAGAAGCAGTAAGAGCAGCGAAATCAAGAGTATCAGTAGCGCTAACTTCCAAAGAATTGGTAGTATAGTCGCCTGAATTCTCACTTGAAGCATAAATAGTGTAACGAGCATCTGTACCAGTGTGGGTACCGCTGTCGGTGAATTTGACATTGGTCAAAGTAATTTGAGCATTGCCATTGTTCTGAACCTTAAAGCGGCCAATAGCCGTACCAGCAACCACAGTCTGGGTAACGCTGGAAGTAGGCTCAAAGGCAGATACCACTACACCAAACGGAACAATGCGAGTAACAGCACCAGAGGCATTAAGATTACCACCGGTATAAGTACCAGGAGCAGCCGAGCTAGTAATACCCTTGGCTATCACATTGGTACCATCTACATTCAAATGCATGTAGAAATCATTACCCAACTTGGCAATACCTTCGGAACCAATGTCAGCTTTGACATAAATAGTTACTGGGGTACCAGGTTGAATAGCGGCAGACAATAGATTGTCAGTCGCGGTCCAAGTGTTAGAACAGGCATTGCTAGAACAGGTTGTAAACTGGCTAGTTGTAGCAAACGGAGTGGCAGAGATTGTACCATTACCAATCTGTTCGTACAACTTAATGTTACGGACATTGTTCTGAGTCAAAGCTGTACCAGCAGCTTCTAACTTAAGAGTGGTAATCTTCTGAGCTTCATACTGGGTGGTAAACCTTACAGCCAAGAAGGTGGAATTGGCAGTGCCAACATTGAACACCTGGGCAACTGAAGGAGTAGCACCGGAACCAGTTACTAAGGAACCAGTCAAAGTACCACCACTAACTAAGGTCATAGCCTGACCAGAGCCATTAATGGTGACATTAGAGGTACCAATAGTATTACCAGTGTCTTTACCGTTAGCTGACACATGAGAAGTGGAGTTAACGTTAAAGGTATGAGTAGAAGTAGAACCAGCTGTACCAGCAATCCAATCACCTTTTAAGGTTAAGATTACCGGAGTAGACTGCGTAACCAAAATTGGAGTGGTGAAATTGAAAGCTACAGTAGCAGCATTAGTGGAAGTAGAAGAAGAAGTCTGCAAAGAATTGCCTTGACTGTCATACATGACGAGGTTAGCCACGTCAGTATAAGCAGCACCAGCACCCTTAGTATCGGTTACAGTCAAAGAAGTAACGCGAACAGATTCTCCAGAATTTTGAGCATTTAACTCAAACTTAGCAAATTCCACATTGTTGGTGTTAAGAACCATTGAACCAGCTACCGGCGTAGACAAAGTGTTTACAGTAACGGCAGCGGCTTTAACAGAACGAGTGTTGCTATCAGTCGCAGTAATGGACGGATCAACAATATCGTTGGTAATTAACCTCTTAACAGAAGTGACATCAAAGTCATTAACGAAGTAAGCATCTGAACTGGTAGCACTAGAGCTAATGGAAGCAGATACAGTAATGTAGCTCATAACACCAGCCTTAATTATTGGGTAACTGGAAAGGCTTCTAGAAGAAGCGGTACCATTCACTGGGAAATTAGTGGTGTTGGCGGCGGCACTGTAAACAGTGTTGCCATCCACTTTGACATAGACAGTGCCAGTCAAAGCAATTGAGCTAGTGTCCTGATCCAAACCAAAACTGATAGCGCGCAATTCCATATCTTCGCCAGTAGACTTAATGTAGTACTTACCAATAACTACATCAGAAGCACCTGGGGTAACAGCATCAGACGGAGAGTCTGAAGCGCGACCAAAGATAGCGGAACCAGAACCGATAGTTACCTTGTTGTAATTGGTGGCATCACCAATTGGGAAGGAAGTATCGTTACTGCCAGCACCTGGCAATAAACCAGCGCCACTGGATAAACCGCGAATATCCAAATCATAGTTTTCGTAAACTACAAATTGAATAGTACGGCTAGCACCATCAATAATCTTAGTGCGGATAGTAAAGTCTTTAGTCTGACCTTTATCAATCAAGTAAGGATTGGTAGAAAGATCAAACATAACATACTGACCAGAAGGCTGGGCAGTAGCTAAAACAGTGCCATCCTGAGAAACCAATTGAACATCTTTATAATCCGAAGAAGCGGAGGCATTACCATTGTTCCACAAGTTCAAACCGTAAACTTTTACAGCTTCGTTGCTGGTAGTTTCGGCAATGCGGAACTTAGCAATATCCTGTGAGCTCTCTGAATCAACATTCAAAGTAACGCCACTGGCGTTAATTGGTTGAGCATCCAAGGTGACAGTAGCCAAAGAGCTAGAACCATCTACGGTTGTCATAGTATTACCCATGGCTGGGAAAGTACCAGATACAGTAGCGGTAGAAGCTGTGCTTACGTCAGAAGCAGATTTGACAGAGAAGTCCAAGGTTCCGGAGTTAGCAGAACTGGACAAGTTGATCTTAATAATAGCGAAAGTGGTAGAACCAGTAGACACTACGATAGGATCATTCACGAAGGTCAAAGTAGCTACACCGTCAGAACCCAAAGTGGTAACTACGTTGCCATGGCGCTTGCCAGCAGCATCATAGACGGCCACACCAGTAATATTGGTGTTACCAGTATAACCACCCTTGGTTACTTTAAGTCCAGTCACACTGACTGGGCCATCATTACCAGCGGTGAAATTTAACTTCAACACAGCGTTATTGGCACTACCATCAGCCAAAGTGGCAGAAGCTGGAGTGTCGGAAGCCAAAGCTACAGACAAACCAGTACCCTGACCTGGAACATAAGATCCGGTAGAACTACCAGCTACGTTAGTAACTGTAGCTTCTTTGCCAGTCAAAGAAGTACCATCAGAGTAAGTAACATCGGTAACAACTGCATTAGCAGTGTTTATCATGTTAGCAGCCAAAGCAGCATCAGAAGCGAAAGGCCTCTTTTTGCCATCTTCAACCAAGTAATAAGTGGAAGAACCACTGTACTTAATCAAAGTACCGTTAACATGCATATCGGAAGAAATGGCGGAGCCAGTCTTGTAGTTAACAAAGAAAGCATCCGACACATCCACGATCATTTTGTTCCAATTGGAACCGTATAACTTAAGGGCGCGAGCTTCGCTGTCAATACCATGCAAAGTGCCGCCGTGAGAGATAGCGTAGACTTTAGGGTCAGTCGTTATCTTAACGAGCTTGGTACCTGGACGAATAGTGACGTTGCCACCAATCGCATAGGTCTGAAGCTCAGAAGCAGGAATAGTCTTCACACCCGAAAAGTCCTTATACCAGGACATGTAAGTAGCTTCGTTCGGGAAGACATACCTCTTAGAACCATCAAAGTAATAGACAGCGGAATTACCAGCCATCTTAATGAGGTCGCCGGCTGAAGCCGCAGCGCTGACACCTAAAGGAGCCAAGCTAACGCCTACAGACCAGAGAACAGTCATTACTGTTACCCCGATAGTGAGGAATTTTTTCAAATTAGACATTTATATTAATCCTTTATGAATAAGAACAGTATTTATCTCTATTAACCTAATGTCATTCTGAACGTTAGTGAAGAATCTCATTGTTGCGATCCTTCCCCCACGGACGCGGGGTCAGGATGACGGGAATAATAAAGACCTAATCTATTTTCTTATTCAATTTTTAAGTTATGGAACTCATCCTTGCCTTATCCCCTGTTTTAAATCAACATGGGGCGGCTCGACCTTTGCGCTACTTATTAGAATTTAAATTTTAATAAGTATACGAAGTAGGATTATCCGAACACGTGTTCTAAAAACAAATTAATAAATTAATATTAAGGTTCGATTACTAGTAGCAAGTTTTAGCTGTTAAAGCGTCTTTAATGTTAGTTATTCCTTAGCCGGCAGAGTAAAAGACATTTCAAGTCAAGCCGCCCATGGGTGGAAGAAGAGAAAGCAATATCAAATTTCCTTTTGCCCATTCGCCGAAGCGAAAAAAAAGAAAATCCATCTTTGCTAATCCCGTCCAACCTTGTGTCTTTAGAATCCACCAAAGGTGAACCTAAAGGACGGGTTAAACCCAGCCAGACAAAAAAGTCTGTTTACCCACTGGAGGTTTAAAAAACATTTAACAGGCGCGGTGTAGCTTTTATCTTAACCACTAGTCCTTACCTATAATTAGTTTACAATTTGTAAAAGAACTCGCGGGGAGTCACTAGACTCCGTCACCAAGGCAAATATATGTAAATATTGGCCGCAACGACAGAGAAATGACGATACTATTTTAATTTCAAATTACAAAGGTCAAATTTAAACCCTAAATCTTAAAATTTAAATCCTAAATAAATCCCAAATCACAATTTCCAAACTTACTTATCTTTTAACATCTCTTTGTTTTTAAGCTTAATTATTATGGAGTTAAAGATTAAGTTTAATTCCTTAGCTTCTTGCCAT
>Ga0180007_10000294_pt1 | contig 89000 bp, 88 predicted proteins | sample MM_PC_MetaG_FD_121122 | JGI IMG/M metagenome (GOLD analysis project Ga0180007, IMG submission 121122) | Groundwater microbial communities from the Aspo Hard Rock Laboratory (HRL) deep subsurface site, Sweden - MM_PC_MetaG | ecosystem: Environmental > Aquatic > Deep subsurface > Groundwater...
AAATAAGGAAAGCAAGCTTCGGTTTCATTGGCGAGTGGGGCGCGGTTTTTAGGCGGCCGGCACTTTACGATGTTGGCAATGTAAACCTGTTTTTCTCGGTCAATGTTGACCGATTCAAATATTTTAGTGAGTAATTTTCCGGCGCGGCCGACAAAAGGTAATCCAGAAAGATCTTCATTTTCTCCGGGACCTTCGCCGATCAGCATTAAATCGCAGGGAACCGGACCATGTCCAAAAACAACTTTAGTGCGGCCTTTGTGCAGGGGACATTTGGTACATTTTTCAGCGGTTTTCTTGAGTTTTTCGTAAGAAAACTGGCTGTATTCATCGTTTTTGCTGAATAAGTCCATACTTTATTATGCTAGCACGCCAAAAATGAATCAGCAACTACATTCCAGGCGCAAATTTACGTTCCCTCTTGATCAAACAATATGATATAATCAATCGCATCTTTTAAAAAGGAAAAGATTTTGAAACAGATCACAATTCTTGATACTACGCTGAGGGACGGCTCTCAAATGGAGGGAGTCTCATTTACGGTTGAAGATAAGCTGAAAATTGCCCGTCTTTTGGACGAAATCGGCATTCAATATGTCGAAGGCGGCTGGCCGGGATCAAACCCTAAAGACATTAACTTTTTTAAGAAGGCCAAAAAGCTCAATTTAAAACAATCAAAATTAACTGCTTTTGCTTCGACGCGCCGCGCTAAATATGCGGCTGAAAAAGATCCCAATCTACAGGCTTTAATCGAGTGTGAAGCTCCGGTAGTATCGATTTTTGGAAAAACCTGGGATTTTCACGTTAAAGAAGCCCTTAAAATATCCAACGAAGAAAATCTTAAATTAATTGAAGATTCAATTGCTTATCTAAAATCGCAGGGCCGGGAAGTACTGTTTGACGCCGAACACTTTTTTGACGGGTATAAAGCTAATCCGGAGTATGCTTTGCAGTGCTTAAGTGTGGCCGAAAAGGCCGGAGCCGACGTTTTAGTATTATGTGATACTAACGGCGGATCTTTGCCTTCGGAAATTACCAGTATCATGCAGGCAGTTAAAAAAATGATCAACGCTCCGTTAGGAATTCATGCGCACAATGATTCTAATATGGGAGTGGCCAATTCAATTGCCGCGGTCGAAGCCGGGGCGGTTAACGTACAAGGAACCATTAATGGTTATGGTGAGCGCTGCGGAAATGCCGATCTTTGTTCGGTCATCCCGGTATTAATGCTGAAGATGGGCTATAAAGTAATCGGCGAAGAACATTTAAAAACCTTAAAAGAAATTTCCCGCCACTTAAGTGAAATCGCCAATATGGCGCCGATCCCCAATCAGCCGTTTGTGGGCCGCACCGCTTTTGCGCATAAGGGCGGCATCCACGTGAGCGCGGTTTTAAAACATCCCGGAACTTATGAGCATATTCAGCCCGAGTTGGTGGGCAACGAACGTCGGGTGACCATTTCCGAATTATCCGGAATCAGTAATTTAATTTACAAAGCCAAGGAATACGGGGTCGATCTTAAAAAAGATTCCCCCCAAATTAAAAAATTATTAAACCAACTCAAAGAATTGGAGCACGAAGGGTATCAATTTGAAGAAGGCGAAGCTTCTTTTGAACTGCTGGTTAAAAAAGCAGTAGGGGAAGTAAACCCATTTTTTAAGTTAAAAGATTTTAAGGTTTCTTCAATCAAGAGCGGAGCGAAGGCCACGGTGGTTCAAGCTAAACTAGTGCTTGCGGTTAAAGGCAAAGAAAAAGTTACCAAAGCCGAAGGCGATGGTCCGGTTAACGCATTGGATGGAGCGCTGCGTAAAGCCATTGTTGATATTTATCCGGAAGTCAGCAAAGTTAGATTAACCGACTATAAAGTAAGAGTACTGGACAGCCGCGAAGGAACCGCCGCCAAAGTCAGGGTTATGATTGAATCGGCCGACGAAGAAAAAGTATGGGTGACGGTTGGGGTTTCTACTAATATCATTGAAGCTTCCTGGCTGGCATTAGTAGACGGGATTGAATATAAGTTGATGAAAGGATAAATCAAATGAGTTTTCCCGCTACCGCAAAAATTACCAAAGAAGGAATAATAGAAATTGGTGGAGTTTCGGTTGAAGTTTTGGCCGAAAAATTCGGCACCCCCTTATACGTGATGGACGAGCAGACCATCCGTCAAAAATGCCGTGAATACCGCCTGGCTTTTCAAAATAAATATCCTAATACCAGTTTTATTTATGCCTCTAAAGCGCTTTCCACTCTTTCAATTTTAAAAATTGTTGCCGAAGAAGGCTTTGGCCTGGATATTTCTTCGGGCGGCGAGCTTTATACCGCGCTCAAAGCCGGCGTGGATCCCGAAACTATTTATTTCCACGGCAATAATAAACCGGCGGATGAAATTACCGAAGCCCTCGAAGCAAAAATCGGCCGCTTTGTGGTAGATAACCTGGAAGAATTAAATGAACTTAACATGCAGGCTCTAAAACGCGGCGAAAAAGCCAATATTTTAGTCAGACTAAACCCCGGAGTTGAAGCGCATACCCACGAGTTCATTCAGACCGGAAAAATTGATTCGAAATTTGGTTTTCCGCAGTCAGGAATTCCGGAGCTGATTAAAAAAATTAAAGCGGCTAAAGCCATTAACTTTGTCGGCATTCATGCGCACATTGGTTCGCAAATTTTTGAAGCCGATTCTTTTGCCAAAGAAACCGATGTGTTAATTGAACTGGGTGCCAAATTTAAAAAAGAGGGACTGGAAGTAAAAGAAATCAATATCGGAGGCGGGATCGGCATTTCCTACGTTGATTCGGATGATCCTCCGCCCATCGAAGCCTTTGCTGAAAAGATTGCGGCGGTGCTGATTGAAAAAGCCGAGGCCGCAGGGTTAGATACACCCAAACTTGTTCTTGAACCCGGAAGATCAATTGTCGGTGAAGCCGGAATTACAATTTACCGGGTTGGTTCGGTCAAGCACATTCCCGGAATCAGAACTTACGTATCGGTAGACGGCGGCATGTTGGATAATCCGCGGCCCATTTTGTACGGCGCACAGTATAAAGTTTTGGTAGCCAACCGCGCCTTAGACGAAGAAAAACATAAACAGACCATCGGCGGAAGATTTTGCGAATCGGGGGACATTTTATTTAAAGATGTGCATATTCCAATGGTTAAAAAAGATGATTTGTTAGTAGTTTTTTGTACCGGCGCCTATGGATACTCGATGGCCAGCAATTATAACCGGGTTCCCAGACCGGCGATGGTATTAGTTAACGACGGAAAAGCAAAATTAATTATCAAAAGAGAGACTTACCAGGATCTGATAAAAAATGATATACTCATTTAGAAGGAGTATCCGTGTTTAATATTCCGTTTGAGATTAGATTTGTTGACTTCATCGATATCGCGATCGTCGCGATTATGTTTTATTACATCCTGCTTTGGATTAAGGGCACCCGCGCGGTTCAGCTGATTCGAGGGCTTTTACTGATCGTTTTAATCTATGCGGCAGGCCGGTTTTTTGGATTTTATACCATTAACTGGCTGTTTGATAAGTTTGCGGCGGTTATTTTAGTTTTATTAATCATTATTTTCCAGCCGGAGCTGCGCCGCACCCTCGAGCGTTTTGGCAGAGGAAAAATTTTGGGTAGAATGGGTTTTCAGGTTGAGCCGCACGGTTCGTGGTTTGTCAGGCACTTAGTGCGCGCGGTCGAAATTTTATCCGAAAATAAAATTGGCGCCTTAGTGGTTTTAGAGCGTAATTCGGGACTGACCGAATTTTTAGAATCCGGCGTCAGAATCGATGCGATTACCTCGGCCGAATTAATTGTTTCTATCTTTACCCTCAAAAGTCCGCTGCACGACGGCGCGATCATTATTCAGGGTGAAAGAGTTTTGTCTGCGGGATGTCTTTTGCCTTTGTCTGAAAGCAGACTTTTGGATAAAAGGCTGGGTACCCGGCACCGTGCCGCAGTTGGACTAACTGAACAAACCGATGCATTGGTCCTGGTGGTTTCAGAAAGATCGGGAACAATTTCTATAGCAGAAAACGGCTTTTTGACCCGCTTCTTAACCCGGGAAATGCTCGAAGAAAAGCTTTTTAATTTATACAAAGCCGAAGGGGCAAAGGCTGATGTTATTCCATGGCAAATCCTAAAGAAAAAAATCAAAAAATAAGCGTATCATCCCTCAAGCAATTCAAGCAGAACCATAAAAAAATTACCGCCTTAACTGCTTATGATTTTCCTACGGCAAAAATTTTAGATGAAGCCGGCCTCGATATTATTTTAGTGGGCGATTCATTGGGTAACGTAATTTTAGGTTATGAAAATACTTTGCCGGTAACCATGGCAGATATGCTGCATCATCTAAAGGCGGTAAGGCGTGCGGTAAAGAAAAGTTTACTAGTTGTTGATCTTCCGCTATTAGGGACTAGAGACCAGAGACCAGGGACCAGAGTCAAGAATATTTTGAAGCTAATCGATGCGGGTGCCGAAGCGGTAAAAATTGAAGGACTAGAGCATCTGGATTTAATTAAAGAATGTATTAAAGCCGGCATTCCGGTTATGGGACACATTGGCTTTACTCCTCAGGATATCGAAAAGTTGGGCGGCGCAAAAATGCAGGGAAAAACCAAAGAAGCGGCCGAAAAATTAATTAAAGATGCAAAACAGCTAGAAGCCGCCGGTGTTTTTGCGATAGTGATTGAGTTGGTACCCGAAGATGTTGCTACGCAAATCACGGCAGCGGTAGAAATTCCAACGATTGGAATCGGGGCAGGGCGACATACCGACGGACAAGTTTTAGTTTTACACGATATATTAGGCCTGACCCAAGGCAAAACTCCGAAGTTTGTAAAACAGTACGCTAATTTAGGCGATTTGACCAAGCAAGCGGTTCAAAGTTATATTCGTGACGTTACTGCTTAATGCATGCCCCCGTAGCTCAGTGGATAGAGCAGCGGTTTCCTAAACCGTTGGTCGGAGGTTCAACTCCTCTCGGGGGTATTTTTATTTCATCCTCTTATAAATAATATACAACCCGATCAAAACTAACGGCATAACTAAGTCTGATAAAATAATATTCGGACCGATATTGTAAGCTGCCAGATTGCCGCTGATATACAAACTATGTACATGTCCGATCATGCAGGCTAAAAGAAAGAAGCTTTCTGCGATAATTGCGGCCAGCCAGAAAGTGCCGCGGATAAACAAACACAAAAAAGCAACCAGGCCCATGGCCATATCGGCTACGCCAACTTCATATTGAAAGGGACTGCCCGGTGCCCAGCCGATACGGGCCGCAGTTGCCGGACCGTCAAAAACATGAAATACTCCGGAAACGATGCTGGATAAACCCACGTTGATGGCCAAAAGATACATTAAAATAACGCCAACAATTTTTTTAGCGGATCTTTCTTTCATCAAAAACACATGAATCACAATTGCGATTACCGAAATTATAAAGAAAAAGAAAAACATACTTATCAACTCCTTTATTAAATTATACACCGAAAAGATTGACACAAAAAGATCCGGGTGGCACAATATTTACACGGCGGTGAGTTTTTTTGCCGTGGTGATAAAATGCTGTCATTGCTGGTAAAAGTTATACCATTAAATATGGCGTCAGCCTTAAGCCCGGGGATCCTGGCGGTGTCAGTTTTACTGCTGGGAGGAAAACGCCAGCCGGTTTTGCGCAGTTTGGCGTTTTTTTTAGGTACGCTGGTGGTTGGAGTAATTGCGGTTTCCGCCGGATTTTTTCTGGGCCAGGCGCTGTCCACCGGGATGAAACAGGGAGCGGCTTCGTCTGTAATTGATCTGATCCTCGGAGTGATCTTTATTGTTTTCGGGTTCAAGCTTTTTTTTGCCCGGGAAATCAATCCGTCTCTCAAAGAGTACCGCCATCAGCTGCTGACGCTGTTTGCGGGCGGGCTTATTTTAAGCGGCACCAATTTTGACGCCTTGTTTTTGTCTTTTGCCGCCGCCAAGGAAGTGGGCGGCACCCCGGACATCCAGATGATTTCCAGGATATGCCTCTTGGTTTTGAATTTGATATTTTTTACCCTGCCGGTCCTGCTGCCGCTTTTGGCCTTTATTTATTTTCCGCGCTACGCTGCCGGTTTTTTTAAAAAGATCAATCAGTATGCATTAAAGTACAGCCGCTTCATGCTTTCGGTTTTATTTATCGTGTTTGGAGTGGTGTTGGTGCTACGGGGAATAAGGTAGGGTTTTCTTTATTGACATTAAAAATATTGAATGGGAAAATACTATTAATTCTAAAGGGGAGGTAAACAATGAAAGTATTAAAATGGATCCTGATTATTGTTTTGGTTCTGGTACTGCTCCTGATTGCGTTTCTGGCTTACATGGGGATGATTTTACCGTTGAAAATTAATGAAACTAAGATGGGCCCTTATACCATTGCCTACGAAAGCTTTACCGGCCCTTACGCAGAGACGGGACCGGTTTTTGATAAAGTTTACAAAGCATTAAAAGCAGAAGGGATCGGTTCCACTAGAGGGCTTGGTATTTATTACGATAATCCGAGCAATGTGCCAGCGGACAAGCTGCGTAGTGACTGTGGCGTAATCATTGAAGCTGCAGACCTGGCTAAGTTTAATAAAGTAAGAAGAAAATTTAAAATTAAACAAATTCCGCAAGGCGACTGCGTGGTAGTAGAATTTCCGCTGCGCAACATGCTTTCTTACATGATGGGGCCGATGAAAGTTTATCCAACGCTGATGAAATATATTCAGGCGAAAGGTTATAAAGTTTCGATGTCCTATGAGCTTTATGATGAACTGCAGAAGAAAATTTATTTTGTGATGGGGATTACGAAGTAAAAAGGAGAAAATAATATAAATCCTTAAGGAAGTGAAGTTATGAATCTAAAAAAAATAATCCTGTTAGCCGTGATTGTGATCCTGGTCGTAGTCCTGTCTATTCCTTTAGCCCGCAACCTCATCCGCTCTTTTTACACTTATGACATTTTAATTAAAGGCGGCACGGTCTATGATGGAAGCAAAGAAAAACCTAAAGTTGAAGATATCGGGATCAAGGGTGACAAAATCACCGCGGTAGGAAAAGATCTTTCCGGATCGGCCATGAAAACGATCAATGCCGAAGGTTTGATCGTCACGCCCGGTTTCATCGATTGCCATAACCATACCGACCTAAATATTTTAATGGCCCTCCTCATGTCCGGTAAAACGGATGATTTTTCCATGATCACTCCGGCCTGGAGAAATAATCATAATTATATAACTCAGGGGGTTACAACTATAGTTACCGGGTTATGCGGCGGAGGGCTGCCAGACACAAACATGTGGCTGGGCCTGATTGATTCTCAGAAATTTGCAAGCAATGTTTATCACCTGATACCTTACGGCATATTAAGACAGCAGCTTTTCGGGGACAACCAGCCAACAACCCTAACTGCGGAGCAGCTTGATACTCTTAAAAAGATGGTGGAGAAAGAAATGCAGAACGGCGCCATCGGCGTTACCGTGGGTTTGGAATACGCACCCACTTGTTTCACAACTACCGATGAGCTGGTTGAGATCGCCAAAGTGGTCAATAAATACGGCGGACTCTACGATGCTCATATCCGGGACCAGACCGGCACCATGCATGATAACGGCCAGCCAGGGGTGCTGAATTCGATTAAAGAAACCATCGAGATCGGCAAACGCGCCAATATCCCTGTCCACATCTCGCATATTCAGCTCAACCTTCCCTGGAATAATGTCCAGGCAAAACAAATGTACGGCTTAATTGAGCAGGCCCGTGCTGAAGGTGTAGATATTACTGCTGACCAGCATCCCTACGATGCCGGTTATGCGGTGCTTTCCTACCGCCTGCCGGATAAGTTCAAGACCGGCCTCGGCGTCAATGCAAAATATAAGAATCCCGAAGGCAAAGCGGAGATGATAGCAGCTACCAAAAAGATATTTACTTTCCTTGGTCCGGATAAGATCATGCTTACTTCAGGGCCTGAAAAATACATCAACAAGACCATCCAGGAGATCGCAAAAATGGAAGGAAAGGATCCGGCTGAAGTTTATGTCGACCTTTCCTGCCTGGATCCGGCGCCCTTTGCGCTCTTCCAGGAAATCAGCGATAAAGTTAATCGGGAAAACATGCAGCACGATTACGTTTTCACCGCTTCCGATGGTTTTACGGTTTTTGAATCTGCGGATTCACCGCATCCCAGATTTTTTGGCTGTTTCCCGCGCAAAATTAAAAAATATGCGGTGGAGGAAAAATTGCTGAGCTTAAATGACGCGATCCGTTCGATGACTTCGCTGCCGGCGGCCAAGTTTAAGCTTAAAGACCGGGGCGTGATCGCCGTGGGAAAATACGCGGATATTGCGGTCATCGATCTAAAAAATCTTAAAGAAAATGCTACTTACGCTGAACGCGGGCTTTATTCCGAAGGCATTGAATATTTATTGGTCAACGGTAAACTGGCAATCGATAACGGTAAGATAACCGGCAAAAAAGCCGGGCGCGCATTGAGGCTTGGACAATAATGTTTTTTTTGAAACGATTTTTACTGATAATTGTTTTACTTATCAGCTTAGCCTCTTTTGCCCGGGCTGAAGTATTGAGCAGTGCGATCCCGGTCAGTTTAGGACAGTGGGTCCTTGCTCCGTTTATCGGGCAGCAAACCAATGTTAATAATAATTCTGCGCTTTCCCAGACGCTCTATGGATTTTCGGCTGGCTACGGGTTATGCGACCGTACGGAGCTGGATCTGATCTATGAGTATGGCACCTTCAGCGGGGTTCCCGGCATGGAAATGTTGTTGCAGAGCTACAGTTGCTCATTGAAATATAATCTTTTGCTGGAGGCGCCGGTTTCGCTGTCGGTGGGGGCCAATTATTCTTTAATATCACAACGCGATAATTTTGCCGGATCGCCCAGCGGCAGTAACTATGGCTTTAAGGTATTGATCAGTAAAGTATTTTCTTCTTTGCATGCTTACGTCTGCTTAAACCGTTCCATCACTTCACTGGCCGGAGAAAGCAGTGCCACCGAGGCCACGCTGGGCGGCATGTGGGTGATAACGAACCAAATTGTTTTGATAACCGAAAATACCTGGCAGCTGCAATCGGCCGGTTACACCAGTAATCAATTATGCTTCAGCGCTGCTTATGTTTTGTGATAAAGATTTGAGTCAGATATATTAACTGCCTGCTTTTTTCAGCTTGAACTTGAAGGGCTCGGTAAATACCAGCGAGGGATCGCCGGTTGCCGGATCGATCGGCCCATCCTTAAGATAAAATTTTATTTCAATGCTGCGCTCGTTGATATCGTAGAGCATGGTCCAGAGCGTCCGGTGAGGCAAAGGACCGACTGACTGTTCAGCTATGTCAGTGGTATGGGCATAGACCAGGCTCATCGCCTCCTGGACATCATCCGGTGAAAATTTCCCCTGATGGGCCTTGACATAATCAGTAAGCTTGGCGTAGCGGTAAAAAGTATTGTAAGTGCCTTTGGTTGTATAGGTCGGGAACTTGCTGGCGTCGGGATAGAGGTAAACCGCGTGATTGGTTATGACCTGCGGCCGGTCATTGTTATCGATGAAGTGATAACTGAAATCCTTGGGTGAAATATCGAAAATGAAAGACTTGCCGGAGCGGTCACAGATCAGAAGATGTCCGGGCATGAATCCCGCGACCAGCTTGTTATTGAGGATTGCCATTTTGGCCTCGTCCACCGTCGCGCAGGTATCCAGGATCAATCTGTCCAGCTGCAGCATGTTCAGGCCGCCAACATCATCGCCCAGCGGATTGCTATCGGTACTGGGCGTGCCAAGATCATCTTCCAGCAGGGCCACGATCAGACCTTCGGAGTTCATCCCCCCCTGGAAGCCGTTTAATAAGTCCAGAGCGCCCACGACGATAGAGGAATACCCTTTATCCGGGTAGAGTTCTATGACAAAATCCCTGGAATAAAGATTATGCTCGCCCTCGACCCGCTTCATCCCCATCATCTCCCGCATGGTCGCGGTGTGAAAATCTATATTGTGGCCAACCAGATCGTGGCCATTGGCCGTGGAATCGGCCGGGAAAAATACCGCCGAGCAGCCGGGAGGAGTGATAAAGATATCGTAATAAAGGCCGCTGGTGACATAAGTGTTATCTGTGGGAGACAGGCCGTATGATTTGGCCACGCCTTTCATCCGTTCAAGCAGGATCGGGTAGTTCTTTTCCATGTACTGGCGGCGAGCCTCGGCGTAAAGCGGTCCGGCATAAGGGAGAAGCTTTTTGATGCCGAGCCACTCCTGGGCGATATCGCCCAAGGCTTTGCCGATCTCCTCATTGGTCCCGCGCAAAACGATGTGCCGGATCTCCAGATAAGTATCCGGCTCCTTTGCCAATATCACTTCATTGGTGACTATAACCGGGTTGGAGTTTTTGGCTAAGACGCCGGTCCCGAATCCGGCGATGAAACAAGAAACAAGTAAAAGACTAAGCAATTTTTTCATAATTTCTCCCCCTCTAAAAATATTATATCCCTGCAGATCATTTATTTTCAAATAACGGTTTTAGATCAAGCTCCGTCCATCCTGGATTGCCAAGCGCTTTGATCCACATCTTGAGCTCTGCCGGTACAACCACTAACTGCTGAATTGCCAGGTTAGGCCGGGTGGCGCCACCCAGAGTGATCGGAGTATCGAGTACTTGCCTCATCACTTGCGCATTGAATTTGCCCTTATATTTTTCCCCCAGGGCTATCAAATTCTTATAGCGGGTGTAAGAGCGCGTTTCGCCGCCTTCGGTCGGCTCCATATTCCAGGCCGGATTCACAAAATGATTGGTCTCGACCAGTAAGCCATCTTTGTCCGGCATTCTTTTCTTGGTATCATCAATCGAACATTCATAGGCGAAGGCGGTATTTTTATCTGCAACGGTAAAGATCTCAGCCAAACCGAGGCGGATCGAGTTGAGCGCCGCGTCCAGCTGCGTTATGTTCGAAGAATCAAATAAAAAGCTGGTGATGTAAAGTAGCGTCATTTGCCGGTTGTCTACCGACGCGGTCCCGCACGATGCGGCCCCGTCGTTAAGCTCCATGAATAATCCATCTTTATTTAATCCGTGCATGGCTGTCACGCCGCCGGGATAGCCCACGACCGCGGTCGGCACTGCGTCTTCCGGCTGGTAAACGATCACGCTGAGATAGGGGTTAAATTTTTCATAGTATTCCGGATAATCAAAATTCCGGCCGAAAACCAGCGGCCCGCCGCCGGTATATTCTCCCCAGGCAACGATGGCTGAACAATGGACTGCAGTCTCGGAAATGATGGGCAGGACATTGATCTGGTCGAGCGCCAATAATTTATCAAGCTCCAGGCCGGAAGTCTCGGCCATGCCGTAAATAATGTCCTGAAAACGTTTGGGATATACGGCAAAGATCCCTCTGGTGGTATCATTAATATCTTCAAGCTTCAATCCTACTTCTTTGACGTAAGTTTCTTCAATTGCAACTTTATACATCTGTGCTAACTGTTCCTTAAGCAATTTTCCTTCCTGCCGTCCCATCTCCCGGTAAGTGCCGCGCAGCACGACCACGTTGAGATTGCCCGCTTTATATAATTTGCCGCCCTCGTACTCTGAAACCAATTTTAGCTCGACCGCCAAAGCCGGCAGTGAAATGGAAAACGAAAAGAAAAGGATCAAGATGAACAAAAGGGTAGCTTTTTTTAATAACATTTGAAGTCTCCTTTTGGTGAATTATAACACTTTTTTATTCAAATAGCGGCTTCAGATCGATTTCGGTCCAGCCCTGATAATTGGTCAGATTTATCCACCACTTCAGTTCCGCGGGAACGGCTATCACCTGGTATAAGGTCTCTTCATCAGCGCTTATAGGCCGTGTCGCGCCGCCCTTGTCAATGGGCGTCTTCAACAGCTCTTTCATAGTATCGACATTAAGCCGGCCTTTGTACTTTTCTCCGAGGGCGTAGAGGTTTTCACGCCTCTGTGCGCTCTCTGCTAATGGACACGGCCATCGGCCCCAGGCCGGATCAACAAAATCGTTTGATGCCGCCAGCAGCCCGTCCGCTCGGCCGGCTACCCGCTGTAATCCGTAGGTGGCCCATTCATATGAATAAGCCGCATTCTTATCAGCTACCTGGATGATACAGGCGAAATCCGGCAGCGTGGTATTGAATCCGGTGTTGATGCCGTCCATGGTGGAGTTGTCAAGCAGGAAGAACAATAAATTGGCCATGTTCGGGACCCGGTCGTGCCGGGTGATGATCGCGGTCGTAATATCATCATCGAGTTCGAGGAATATCCCGCTTTTGTTCATGGCGTTCTGGGTGTAGGCTGCGCCCAGAAACGCAAAACTGGCAGTCGGGATTCCGCCGTCATCCGGATTATAAACAACGCATTCCATAAAAGGCAGGAACTCCTCAAAATAAGACATATAATCATAATTGCGGCCTACGACCAGCGGACGGCCGCCTGTATATTCGCCCCAGGCCGCGATCGCGGAACAACCCTGAGTATTCGTCGCTAACATACCGTACACGCCCCAGATCTCGGCGCAGGCATCAAGCGTGTTTAGCAGGATATGTTTTTCCAGAGAGATGCCGGACGTTTCCGCCATCCCGTATATCAGGTCCTGCGATCTCTTCGGCAGTCTCCTGAAATAGTCGCTGGCGATCTTATCAAGCGTTTCATAAGTCATGCCGTTCTTGCCGATGAAGCGTTCTTCAAAAGCTTTCTTATAGCACGGTTCCCAATCGTTTTTGAGAAGAGCGCCGTACTGCCGGCCCATCTGGCGGTAGCTCCCGTGAAGCTTAAGGACGTTTATCTTCCCGGCCTTATACAGCTTTCCCCCTTCAAATTCAGAAACATATTTCAGCTCCTGAGCGTGAACCATCGAAACCAAAAAACACAAAGCCAGTACGATTCCAAATAACTTTTTCATTGTACCTTTTTACCTCGCCGTATATTTTATCGCACCTGGCGGCTGAAGTAAATGCTGCTGCATTGACACAAAAACCATCCCGCGCTGCAAAACCAACCGGATTTGGGGGCAGGATTGCGGCTCGAATTATGAGCATAGCCCATAGTCCCATATACAAGAGCGTGGCGGCCGCACTAAAGCTTCAACCCGAAGATGATTTTCTTGAAAAGTGAAATTTATCCTTGCTTTTCTCGATAAAAAACCAAAGGACCCTTAAATGGCAGTAAAACCAATAACCAGAAAACTATCGCAGGCGATACCTAAGGCACGTCCAATTTTAAAAAAATTGGGAAGAGCCAGTTTAAGTTCACTCCCTATACTTGGAACCTTTGCTACAGGAATTGCGGCCTATCATATTCACCCCGTATTTCAAGCCGAAGTTGATCGTGGCCGTGAATTTCTTTTAGCGCACAATCCGCATACCATCGAAGTGTTAGCTTCTGCAACTTTACTGGCAACTTCTGACATCATAGCCCAACGCTACGAAGGAAATAGTTTTAGTTATTCGAGGCTAGGGCGCATGTTTGTTTTTGGAGGGTTATCTGGTTTTTTTGCGCGACAGTTTTATGATTTACTTGATCAAATGTATCCTCCGGAGAATGGCCGACAAATTGTTAAAAGAGTGCTAATTGATCAAGGTAATTATGCTCCGCTTTTTTTGGCATCCTTTCATACCTTTAATCATGTCTTACAAGGAAAACCAATCACCGAATTAGCCGGCAGCATAAGAAAATTTGTTTTTAAATTTATACCTTTAAGCTGGAGCTTTTGGACCCCCGGTGCAACCTTAATTTATTGCTTGCCTGATGATTTGAAAGTATATACTTCAGCCATCCTTGGTTTAGTGTGGGGAATAGTATTATCCAGAATCGGGCATGACCTGCCGCGGGAATAACCGTATGCTATAATTCTCTCTGTGAAAAAGTTAATCGTACTGGCTCTCTGTTTAGTTTATCTTGCCCCAATTGCTCAAGCCGGCTCGATTGGCGGGATGCCTTACGTTATATACAACTCAACCTACGGTGCAGAATACGGCCTGATTGGCCGGCTGAGAAATTACCTGGGATATCACGAATCGCTGACCCTGTCGGCTACCTTGATTGAGAACGGAGGCAACATCAATAATTTTGTGCTTTCTTTTCCGGATCAGGATTACCGGCACGGTCAAGTTTTTGACCTGGCGGTTGACGTTGAAGGGGCCGTCGGCACCTACATTAACGAAAGATATTACGGATTGGGAAGCAATACTCCGGGAACCAATTACACGACCTTTAACAATGGGCACAGCCGCGTCAATATTATCCTGACGCGCGCCTACCAAAGCAATTTTTCTCTGGCGGTCGGTCTGCTGCTGGCGGGTAATTCCTTTTCCAATATTACGCAAGGGGTTAATCCCTTGACGCAAAATGCCCAGGACATCTGCTCAAAATATTACGCGGGAAGCTTGGGGCTAACCCTGGATAATCGGGATAACAGCATGGATCCGCACGGCGGCAATTATATTTTAACTGATTTTGATTACGGGATTACGGCCGCCGGGAGTCCGGTGAAATATGCAAAGCTGACGACCGATTTGCGGCGTTACGACACGCCGTTCCAAAAAGACCAGGTCCTGGCCAGCCGGGTGATGCTGGCCACGATGACGGGAGATGTCATTCCGATATACGAATATGCTTCGCTAGGCGGGCGTGATACTTTACGGGGCTACGCCATGGACCGCTTCCGCGATAAAAGCGCCGCCCTGATCAATCTCGAATACCGTTTTCCGATTATCTGGGTTTTTAGCGCTGCGGTTTTTTACGAAGCCGGAAAAGTTGCTCCGCTGCTGACGGATATTGGATTTAATGATTGGGCCTCTGACTACGGGGCCGGACTGCGCATCAATTTTGGCAATGTAATCGTGCGTGGAGACTTTGGTCGCAGCAGTGAAGGAACCAACGCCTACTTTTTCTACAATCAGGCGTTTTGATCGTCCCGCCGGATAACTAACGGCCCTTTGGTTGCTTTCATGATGTGGGACACCGGCAGATTATTTTGCCACAACTGAACCATGCCCCGCATGTATTTATTGATGTGACTGAAATATTTTTTATAGCCGGCGCAGAGGTAATTTAATCCCGGCTCATCCGATGGAGTTTTTAGGAAGCGCCGTTTGGGACATTCTCCGCGGCAGGCAAAAAGGTAAGTGCATTTTTTACAGTACTGCGGTAATTTGTCCGCTTTAGCCGCGCCAAAGTTTTTCTGTTTTGGCAGTTCAACCAGATCCTTAAGCTGATCTTTTAGGACATTGCCCAGCAGATATTCCGGATAAACAAAGTGGTCGCAGGAATAAACATCGCCGTTATGTTCGATCACCAGCGACCGGCCGCACTCAGGCGCAAAGAGGCAAAGCGGGGCAGGGTTGCCGGCCCAGTTATTTAAAGCCCATTCAAAGTTCATGACGAAAATTTTGCCGACGTCGTGTCTGACCCATTGATCAAAGATTGCAATCAGGAAATCACCATATTTCTCCGGTTCAACTGACCAGGGTGTAATCATGCCGTTTGGATCGCGCTCAACCACGGCGGTAAATTGAACAAACTCAACCCCTTCGCTTTTCAAGAACGCATAGACTTCCAAAGGTTTGTAAGCGGTTTCTTTGGCAACGCAGGCCAGCACGTTAAATTCGACACCGTGTTTTTTAAGCAGGCGCAATCCTTTGATAACTGCATCAAAGGTTCCGCGGCCCGAGCGATCTTTGCGGTAAATATCATGAATCTCTTTGGTCCCGTCCAGACTGATGCCGACAAAAAAATTATTCTTGCTTAGAAATTCTGCCCATGCATCATTGAGCAGTACGCCGTTGGTTTGCAGTGAGTTTTTGATCTTGTTGCCTTGCTGGTATTTCTTTTGCAGTTTAAGGACCTGGCGGTAAAAAGCCAGGTCCGCAAGCAGGGGTTCTCCGCCGTGCCAGACAAATTCTACTTCTGCCTGCGGCTGGGATTCGAGGTACTGGCGGATAAAAGCTTCCAGCACCTCGCCGGTCATGCGGAAATTTTTGCCACTGGGGAAAAGTTTTTCTTTTTCCAGGTAAAAGCAGTAATCGCAGTTTAAATTGCAGGCCGGACCAACCGGCTTTGTAATCACATGAAAACTGGCAGGTAACTGATTAGCCATTTTATGGAACTTGCAGTCCGACCTTTTTAGGCGGATATTTTTTAAAAGAGAGCAGGTGGCGCTGGCCCTCCAGGTTCATGGGTACGATAGTCCACTCGTACTGTCCGCCTTGACCCGGATAACGTTCTTTGGGATCACGATACAGGCTGTAGGTCCAGGGATAAAGGGTATCGAGCACCAGGGTGTTCTGCCAGCCGCCGTTGCTGGAATAAGACATATTATCGACCGCGTTAATTTTTAAATGCGACTTAAATTCGCGCCAGCGCAGGGCCATAAAATCATATTGGTTCCAGACAAAGATTGATTGGCGATTGGATTCACCGTTGTCTGAAAGTAAAAATGATGTTTGGTTAATGCCGTCATAGTAGCGGTCTTTGGGCAGCTTCTGCCAGCTGACCCCGCCGATGGCCAGCGAAGTGTTGAAGAGGTCCATCAAATCGAACAGGCCGTCGGAATCCCGGCCGCCCTTAATCATGCCCGGCCAGTATGCAATACCGGGGATACGAATGCCGCCTTCCCAGGTATGTCCTTTGGCTCCGCGGAAGGGGGTTACGCCGCAATCATAATATGCGCTTTCTTCCGGACCATTGTCTGAAGTGACAAAAACAAAAGTATTTTCTGCCTGTCCGGTTTCCTCAAGTACTTTGATCAGCTTTCCGATGATGTCATCTACTTCAACCACCGCATCCTTGTAAGGAGTTCCTGCCGGGCTTTTACCCTGATAGCCCTCGGCCGGCCAGTTGTCAAAATGTACTTTGGCGGTAGCGTGAATCAGGTAAAAAGGCTGATTTTTTTCTGCCTGTTTGTGAATAAATTGTTCGGAAAATTTCAGGAAATCCTGGTCGCAATTAGCAATGCCTTCGATATCCAGCAGTTTAACGTCTTCCTTGAAGCCGCCTTTTTTCGCGTGAATAATATGGTTATCAAAACCTTTGTGAAGATAGGTTTCCCTCAACAGCGGGTGGTTAACCAGTTCGGGATAGCGCCGCACATCCCAAGGTGGAGTGTATTCGGCGGTTACAACCAGAAAGCCGTAAAACTCATCATAACCGTTATCCTGCGGCTCTAACCCTTTGCCTTCACCGAGATGCCATTTTCCTGATAAAGCGGTAGTGTATCCTGCCTTGCCTAATATCTTGGCGGCAGTCTGTTCATCGGACCAAGGGTTGCGGGTTAGTTTTTCTCCTGCCATGATCGGACGGATCAGGCCGGTGCGCGCCGGCAAACGTCCGGTCATAAGAGAAGCGCGCGTAGGCGTTGACATCGGTTGAGAATAACAGGATGTTAGCCGTAAACCTTGCTCAGCCAGACGGTCCATGTTTGGAGTAGGTGCGCCCACCGCATTTCCACCACCGTAGCAACCCGGATCCCCCCAACCCATATCGTCCACTACAATAATTAAAATATTGGGTTTTCTTCCCAAACGTTTTTCTAAAGCATTTAGTTTGGCGGCCGCTTCCTCCTGCTGTTTAGGATGCGGAATGACCGGTTCCATGTTAGAGGTGAAAGGAACCGCGGGTAAAAATGGATTAGGTTGCATGTCAGCTGCCTTAACCCCTGATCCGGTCAGGCTGGTTACTGCGGTTGCGATTCCGGCGATCGCTGCGATTGCTGCATGTTTTTTGTTCATAAATGCCACCTTCTTTATTAATTATTCAAATTCTACTCCATCCCCACAAAAAATCAATTACTCTTTCCTTCATTGACATCAAAATAGGGTAGTGGGAGAATATCCTTACAAGGAGGTGACAAATGAAAATTGTTATTAAGATTTCGATGTGGATACTGGTTATTGGTGGATTGGCCTGGGGTCTGGAAGGTTTAACTGAGATAAATATTTTTGACGTGGTCATTTTATCCGTTGCGCCTCACATTGTTGAGAACGCAGTTGAGGTTATCATCGGTTTGGCTGCTTTGATAGGAGCCTATGCTCTGATCGTAAAGAAAGAAGCATAATCTTCCAGGGCTGCGAGGAGCAAAACTCTTCCCAGCCCTGATTTCTTTAAGGAGGGTTTTATATGTTAAAGAAATGTTTAGGTGCGGTTTTGATCCTGGTTCTCTTCCTCTCGGTTTCTGCTTCCGCGCTGGTTTTTAAGACCGGTGATTCGATCACGATTCCCAAAGGCGAAGTTATCAATGACAACCTTTTTGTATCCGGCAATATGGTTACGATCAACGGGACAGTAAGAGGAAACCTTTTGGCCTTTGGAAGCACCGTAGTGATTAATGGCAATATTTCCGGAAGCGTCATTTCCGGTGGTCAGGATGTTAGCATTTCCAGCCGGTTAAATAACTTATTAGTTGGTGGTAGAACGGTTAGCATTTCCGGCCAGTCAAACAACGTAATCGTCGGCGGAGAAACGGTCAACATCAGCGGATCCGTGAGTAAGGACCTGATTGCGGGTGGCAAACAGATTATTCTGCAAAAAAGTTCTAAGATTGGCGGGGACGCATTTCTGGGTGCCAGAGACACTAATGTTGCTGGAAAAATTGGCCGCAATTTAAATATTGGCAGTAATAATATAATTATTGATTCAGCCGCATCGGTAAGGGGGAATTTCACTTATACTGCCCAGAAGCCGGTCATTTCAGATCAGGCCAAGATAGCTGGAACGGTTACCATAATGGCTCAACCTAAGCCGGTTGAAAAATCTCCCCAGCTCATGTCAGGCTGGTTCTCATTCCAAAAGGTTATCGGATTTCTGATGATCTTGTTATTAGGTATATTGATCATTATCTTTATGCCGCATCAAGTTGAATTAGTAACCGATAAAATGAGAAAACATTGCTGGAGAAGTTTCGGTTGGGGAATTTTGGCATTGATTGTTCTGCCGATAATTGCGGTTCTGCTGATGATCACCTTAGTTGGAATTCCATTAGGAACCATTCTCTTATTCGCTTACCTGGTTGGTGCCTACATAGCATCGATCTTTGTAAGTATTGTTATCGGGAAATGGATCTTGGATAAGGTTGGCAAGTCCAATATTTCTTTGATCTGGTCACTTTTACTTGGTTTGATCATACTTAATATTGTGGGCCTAATCCCGATTATCGGAGGCTTGGTCATTTTCGTATTATTCCTGTGGGCCTTTGGTGCGTTGGTAGCGACTCGTCCTACTACTTATGTTGAGGCTCGCGACGCTAAAATTCTCTAAAAAGCTAATTGAGGTTAACTTTTAGAAATAAATCGCCGCGTTTATGACAGAGGGGACATTCATTTCCCCAACCCCTTAAACGCAGTTTGGTTCCGTCGGTGGTTCCTTTAGGAACTTTAACCGTTAAAGTTTTTCCTTCGGCCATTCTAAGATCAACTTTACCGCCTTGTGCGGCTAGGCTGCGGGGAATTTTAGCGTTGATCATTACATCGGTAGAGACGGCATCGGGTTTAACATTGACCCGGTAGCCACCTTGAGTGCCCCCGGCAGCTCCCCCAAAAAATTGTGAAAAAGCATCATCGTACATATCGTAATCCATGGTGCTGTGACACTTGTGTTGTCTACCTCGGCGATGAGTAAATCCAAGATGGGAGAGGAGATCTTCAAAATCAAAACCTTGGGCTGGATCAACTCCACCTCTAGCTCCCGCGGCAGCGCCCATCTTGCGCTGGTCATCATATTCTTTTCTTCTTTGAGGATTACCTACAACGTAATATGCTTCAGAGATCTTTTTAAATTTTTCTTCCGCGGCAGACTTGTCACTCTGATGCATATCGGGATGATATTTTTTGGCGAGCGTGCGATAAACGCTTTTTATTTCATCCTGGGTGGCGCTTTCTGATACTCCTAATACTTTATAGTAATCTTGCATGGTTTATTTTCCTGCTTTCACATAACAGCTAGCGGCCAAAATTTTGCACAGTGGTAATATTTCCGTTAGGAATTGAATATTTAGTGCCATCGTCGGCCTTGAGAATAGTCAGGCGCAGACTCATGTCAGCGACTTTCCCTTTTATTCCCATGATCTGGACGGTATCCCCAATAGAGTACTGTTTTTCCAGGATAATGAAGAAGCCGGAGATAAGGTCTCTGACCAGGTTTTGGGAGCCGAAGCTGACAGCCAGTCCCAGGATACCGGCGCTGGCGATCAAGGCCGTGATGTTAACGCCCAGTTGCTGCATGGTAGTGATGAACATTACAAAAAATACGCCATATCTAAGGATACTGCGCACGAGGGAAGCGATGATATTGAGCCGGTTTTCGGACAAACGGTCTCTGAGCGCGCGGTCCATAGCTACTATAACGATCCGATAAAATACATAGATAACTGCCAGAGAAACGATGATCGCGAGGGCTTTCATGATGTAGGCGACCATTTTTTCCGGAGAAAAGAGCACAGTTTTCATTTCATTGAAAATGTCCATGATAAGGATATACTAGCATTTTTTGATGAAGGGAGGCAAATGCATGCGCCTTTCTTTCATTGACATCAAAATAGGGGAGTGGGAGAATAGTATACCTAAAAAAATGAAAGGGGTTTTAAATGATAATTAAAAAAATTTCACTTTGCATGCTGCTTCTGGTGTTTATTTCAATGCTTTTTGCCCAAACAGTTTCGGCAGAGGAATTCGCCTACTCCAAAAAGGTGGATGCTCTGGTCGCAGAACTTGAAGCTGACGGATTCATTGTCCAGGAAAGCGGCTACCAGATGATCGACATCCTTAAGCTTTGCAGTGAAGGGTGGTTTGAATACTGCTTTGGCAATAACGCCGGCTTCCCCTATCTCTGCTATACCATGCCGCCGGCACCCGGACAAAAACCATCCCGCGGTCAAAACCCGCCAGTAGGTTTTGACCCAAAAGACCCGAATAATTATCCGGCAAACCTTGATTTTACCCCGCCGGGTACAACCTTTAAGCTGCGTCCGGATGAAGCTATTCTCCTGGTGGGCAAGACCCCGCCTCAAGCCCGTTATTTCAGTTACCGCAGCTATGTTGGCTTTGTGGAAAATAAGCCGGGCAAAGATTATTCTGATATCTTTGTTGTTAACTCTGCTGACGGCGCGGCCTATCACCGCGTCTTTGCCAGCCTGGGCGACCCGCTCAATCATTTGAGTCCCAATACCAGCGGCACCCCTGATCACAGCGCAGGCAATGCCTTTGACAAGGAAATAGTGCTCATCACCACGCCGCACCAAGGCGTTAACCAACGCGTGCGCCAGGCTATAAAAAAATCCGGTATTTCTGAATCCATTGTCAACGATGACATTATTCCCGCTTCACTGGTCAACCTGGGACTGGAAGATGGAAAAGATACTTTTTTGGTTATAACCCGCGCTGCTCTCTGGGAAAACAATGAACAAGGCCAGGCTTTTTTAAATGACCCCACCAAGACCTGCCGGGTTTTTCGCATTACTCCGAAAGAAGAGCTGGCGGCTGATCCCTATCCTGTTCCAAAACTTAAACAACGCGGCAATGGTATATCCGAATTTAAAATCCTGCCCACTGCCAAAGATGATCTGGAAACACTGCGAGAGGCAATCCTGAAAAAGCACGGCTTGCCCCAATACAAAACCAGGGAGCTGCACACTGATATCTGGCTGCCTGAAGGTTTTATTGGCATCTGCGATGACCTGGACATCCTGGCTGAGGACCGCGACACTGTTTATCTTCAGAGCGAGGACTTTCAACTTAAGTCAGATGATGATTTTATTATTGTCTACGGCGTAAATCATGAAAAAACCGGCAAGGCCATCTACTGCAACTTAAGCTTTTACGGCAAAGAGCTGATCAATGGTGTAGCTGGCTCCAACAGCTCCCTCTTCACTGGTTCAGCCAGGGAATATTTTCCAGCTGGGTATGAGAACGCGGATAATTATTATGTGGTTAAGCTTGCCCGCAAAGGTGATGACTGTGTGATCGTTGAAAAAAGCACGGATAACCCGCGCGGCAAGGCTTATGGAGTGGACAACAACAAAGATTCTTATATCATAACCCGCTCCTATATTGAAAAACCGAACCAGGTCGGTCCAGCCCATTATGAGCTGATCTACGACCGGACGATCCTTTTCACAAAGAAATAAGAGCATAAAAAATCGCGGGCAGAAGAATGCGGCCCCCTTGCGAAAGAGGTGTGAAAATAAAATCGAATCGATTTATATTATTAGGCTGGGTCTTCATTTTTATTTTAGCGCTTTCTTCCAGCTGCTTGGCAGACCAAGGCTATGGCACATTAAAGGTTTTTACAGAGATTAAAGGCTCATCAATATATGTTGACGGGGAACTGGCCGGGCACGACACTGTAATAATTAAACAAATAGAACCAGGAACACATTATGTAAAAGTAGAAGCATCAGGAAAGATCTATTACGATGAAGTTGTTACTGTTGTTGAAAATGAAACTGAAACGGTTTTGGTAAAGGATCCTGCTCCTGCTGCTGTGGTTGCTGCTCACGCACCTGCACCGGCGAGCGTAATTACGAACTACCTTAATTTTTTTGCTAATTATTCGGACTTAAGTCTTTCTGAGAATGTTTCCGGGGTCAACAAAAATTATGGTTATGATCCTGCTTTTGGCATTGGAGTGGAATACAATAAAGGGATAGCTGCTACGAATTTTGGGGCCAATATGGGGATCAATTATAATTTCCCCTCCAATGTTACTTTGTCCGGATTTTCAGGGGGAAGGAGCCTGGGGATCTCCCATATTTATTTTAATCTTGTTTCAAATGCCGGAAAAAACGATGATCTGGAAATGAATTTTGCTATCGGGCTTAATTATTCGTTTTGGGCTGTTTCATCCCCTCTTTCAACCATTAATGGCGGCGTCGGATATCAGGGCTATTATGAGTTCCTGATCCCTTCAGGCAATAATTATTACAGCGTTAAAATAGGGCACGCGACATTTTACAGTTCGTCAAACACGAGCACGCAAAGCAGTTCGGGGTTGTTCCTGAAAGGCGGATTCGCCTATTAGCCCCCAATTTATATTGACAGGGACTGGCCCTTTCTTCATTGACAACAAAATAGGGGAGGGGAGAATACTTTATAAGGAGGTGACAAATGAAACTTCTTATCAAGATTTCGTTATGGTTACTGGTTTTGGGTGGATTGGCCTGGGGGTTAGAGGGGTTAACTGAGATAAATATTTTTGACGCGGTCCTTTTACCAATTGCGCCTCATATTGTTGAGAACGCGGTTGAGGTTATCATCGGTTTAGCTGCTTTAGTTGGAGCTTATGCTCTGATCACACACAAGGAAGCTTAATTTTCTAGGGCTGCGAGGGGCAAAGCTCTTCCCAGCCCTGTTTCCTCTACGCTTCTTCATTGACAGAAAAATTGGGGAGTGGGAAAATAAGTTTTGAAGTGTGAGAAAGAATCAAGCAATAATCGACAATGCAAGTTAAGAGCTTCTTAAACTACCAAACCACTAAAAAAGGCATTAAAACAGGAAATATATGCTAGTTGTCAATTACTTGACAATTGAATATAGAATGGTTTACAATTTGTTGACAATATGTTAACAAAAGAAAAGATACTGAACATTGCTGCCCAAAAGGACAAAATATTTACTCGGGATTTGGTAAAAATGTTTGACGTTTCCCGGCAATATGTCAATTCTTTGATTGCAGACTTGGTGAAAGATGAAAAACTTGTTAAGTTGGGATCAACCAGAAAAGCCTTTTATGTTTTGCCGGAGTACGCCCAAAAGCATCAAGAAATTTACCCCCAACGTTATCACACAACTCTTAACAACAGTGCTTTGGAAGAACACAAAGTACTTAATCAGATTGAGCAAACTTTTCCACTTCTAAAAATTCTGCCTGAAAATATCAAGAGTATTTTTACTTATGCCTTTTCTGAAATGCTTAATAACGCCATAGAGCATTCTACTTCGATTCGCATTGGTATTGAGGTGGCTATTCAAGGCGGGGTACTGTCCTTTGTGGTGAAGGATTCCGGTATCGGCGTATTCAGAAACGTGAAGAAAAAAAGAAAATTAAAATCCGAAGATGAAGCTATTCAAGATCTGATGAAAGGTAAAACCACTACTATGCCTAAATCTCATTCGGGTGAGGGGATATTTTTTACTTCCAAAGCTGGGGATTTGTTTATTTTGGATAGTTTTGGTCGTCAGCTTATAGTGAATAATAGAATACCGGATATATTCGTCAATAAAACCAAAAAAATTAAGCGTGGGACAAAAGTCGTTTTTAAAATAGATGTTTCATCACAACAACATCTAGAGGAACTGTTTCAACAATATACGAATCAAACAAAAGACAGCGACTATGGATTTGATAAAACTATGATCCAGGTTAAGCTGTATACTCTTGGCGGTGTGCATATTTCGCGTTCACAAGCACGTAGGATTCTGGCTGGTCTGGAAAAATTCAAAGTTATTGTCTTTGATTTTAATAAAGTCCCGGTGGTTGGCCAAGCTTTTGCTGACGAAATCTTTAGGGTATTTCATAACAAACATCCGAAGATTATACTGGAAACACAAAATATGAACGAAGGCGTAAAATTCATGGTTGAACGAGCTAAGAATTATGACTGAAGCTGATACTCGTTTAATCTTTATTGACGAATGAAAAAGCAATTAAACGTTTTGGATATTTTGTGCCAACATTTAAAAAGATTGCCAAAAGCATTAAATTTAAGAATTCCAAATAAACGCAAGGGTAGCGGGGAAACTATGAAAAAAATTTTAATAGTTATTGGAATAATCGTAGCTGCAATCATCCTGGTGATAGCGATAAATTCTGTTCGGCAGGGAATGGTTATTAACCGGAATCGGGCGCTGGTTAACCGCTTCGTTCATGAATTTTGGAATAAAGGTAAGGCTAAAGTAGCGGATGAACTTATCTCAGCGGATTTTATCGATCACAGCCGCCTGGAAAAAGGAGGCAGTGATCGCGATGCATTAAAGAAGGGAATGCTTAATCTTCGCGAAGCATTTGCAAATTTTAAGCTAACCATTGATGAGATAGTTTTTACTGAAGATAAGATTGCGGTCCGCATGACGGCTAGCGGAATTCACCGCGGAAAATACATGGGAATTGCTCCTACCGGTAAAAAAGTAAAATTTAACAATATTGCTATCATGCGTATTGCGGGAGGCCAGTTTGTGGAGCATTGGGCTTCGGTTGATAGGCTTGGTTTGTTGGAACAGTTGCGGGGACACTAAAACTATGCTTATCTGGCTGCCTCGAATCCATTAGTTTTGATTGGGTTTTTGTTTTTGGTAAGTGAGAAGTTTAAACGTGAGTAGAATCCCCACCAAAAATCAATCAGGCCTTCATTGATTGACAGAGAGTAGGAGAGAATGGGAGAATGTAATGACTATGACTTGGCCAAAATTAATAAAATCACCTCTAACCCAAAAGCAAATCAAGGAATTAACCGAAAGTTTCATTGAGGATATGATCAAGGTGGCGATAGACATAAAGGAAGAAAAGATTGCCGCCGGCTGTGCTTTGCACGCGGATGCAGAACAAGTATTATTAAAACATGGATCACAACAAAAGAATGTCTGGGGAGCAAATTATTTCCCTTTTAAAAAAAGGGGGGAACGACTGGAATATTCTGCCTTAATGAATATCAGGCCCAGGCAAAATAATGTTTCTCAATTAATACAAAACAAATCAATTAGAGAAAAAGTAAAAAGCGTAATGGAGCATTATTTCGAATTATGAAATACCATAAGAATCTAACCAGGAAAGATCTGCTTAAATACGGTTGGAAAAAACTTTTGATGATGGCCGCATCAGAATTTTCCAGGGCAGAAAGCCTAGCCAATAACGGCGGTGGTAAAGAACTTAAGTCCTGCCTTTTGAGAGGCAAGGAGCTTCTGGGAATAACTGAAACAGATCCGTCTATCCCGTCTTCCAAAGGAGTCAGGATTTTCAATCTTACTAGATCTTTGGTTTCTCCCGTAGCGGTAGCGCCAAAAACTTTGTATCGTATAGCAATGAGATTAGCTGCCTAAACCCTACCCATCCTTGCCTCCCCACCAAAAATCAATCAGGCCTTCATTAATTGACATCAAAATAGGGTAGTGGGAAAATAATCCTATGCCATATCGAATTAAAAAAGGAAGCGGCAAAAGACCGTGGAAAATCTACATCACATGGCTGGAAACCAACAGGACGTTAACCTTCTTTAATTTATCTTACTCGGTAGGGACACAATTGCAAGCAATGCTCCTCGATGTAATTTAAGCTTTATTCCTGATGGCTTCGCTACGCAAAGCAGGGACGAAGGAGTTTACGCATAGTTCTCCCCACAAAAAAGCAACAATTCTTTCCTTCATTGACAGGGGAAGCTATCCGGGACCGATCAATTCAGCAGTAAATACTTCCAGCGGATTATAATTCCCCTTATCCGCAGCTTGGAGAGCCGAGATATACCGTTTTCTAGCATCGCTTTCCTGAATTAAGGCTTTATCCGGCCAAATCGGTAATTTATGACCATGGCTAAAAAGATATATGTCAGCTACCAGACGTGCATGCCGACCGTTGCCGTTAATAAAAGGATGAATTTTTACCAACCGATGATGGATGCGGACGCTTTGCTCAAAAATACCCGGCGCATTATCCATTTTTGCGAAATGAGTGATGTCATCAACCAGCATTTTCATTTGTTCTTGTAAAGAATGCCAATCTATGCCAAGATTAAAATTGCTTTGTCTGAGCTTGCCCGCCCAGCTCCAGGTTTCATCGAACATATCTTTATGCACCTTTTTTAGCCAATTAATACTAATAGGAGCATATCTTTTTACCGTTAAATATTTTTTAGCTGCCTTAAGAATATTGGCGGCTTCCCATTCATTCAACTCCGAATGAGTAGTTATATGGGTGGGTATCAGGCCAGAAATATCATCAACCGGGGTTGCGCCGGGGACATTCTCAATAAGCGGCATTATTCTTCCCACAGTGCGGGAACCGGATTGGACGCCAATTCTTCCGTTAGTTTCTTCAACTGGTATTCATAGGCCTTTTTTCCGGGCGCCTGTTGTTCCATCGCCATGTTGGCAAAAGTCCTTTTGACAAAACTTTTGGCTTTTTTTTCGGCTTGTTTTTGGATCATTGCTTCAAGCGTATCTTTAGAAGCCAATACCCCTAAAAACTCAGATCCGAGAGCATTGGCAACTCGAACGATCGTTTTCAATGTGCATGACGCAGCATTGTCTTCGATCCTGGAAAGAAGCGGCTGGCTTATATTGATCCTTTTAGCTAATTGTTTCTGCGTCATTCCCAAGGCCTGGCGAATATCACGCAGCCGCTGACCAACCTTTTCTATCGCAACTGGCTGACCCTCTTTTACAGCAGCTGATATCTGTTTCAATTTCAATCCCTTCAATTTTGACATAAGAACCTCCCTGCTTATATATAACTTATATGTTATATTTACTACTATTTAATATAACCTATATATTATATCGAGTCAAGGAGGAAATAACTTGCATGAAATACTATTCCTGATAAACTAAATCTTCTTATACTTAGCCAGTTCTTGCTCGCTCATGCCAAAATAATGGCCGATCTCATGCTGGATCACATTGGCAATCAGCTCAGGCAGTCTGGCGGCCGGGTAGCGCTCTAACGCTTTCTTGTAAATAACTATCTTGTCCGGCAAGACATTGCGGTAGCCTATACCGCGCTGAGGCAAAGGGACTCCGGTGTACTGGCCCAGTATCAGATTCTGCTCCTGGTCAAAAACCAGCCGGTCCGGCTCAACTTCAATTGTGATGTTCTCCAAAAGATCCCTAAATTTCTTCGGGATCCCTTTGACGGTCAACTCCACCTGCGCTTCAAATTTATTCAGTTCCATCTTAAACAAACTCCCTTAACCGTTTCCGCTGTGCCTGATAGCCGGGCATAATTTCAGCCACTCTCTGCCAGAAGCGTTTGGAATGATTAGGCTCGACCAGATGGACCAGCTCATGTACCACCACATAATCGATTACTTCAGGCGGAGTCAGGACCAGGCGCCAGGATAGGTTGATCGTGCCTTTGGAAGTGCAGGAACCCCATCTTTTTTTAGCGCTGGATACTTTAACCAACTTGGGACGCAGTCCGGTCAGTTCAGCATAATATTTTACGCGTTAAGGAATGATCTTTTTGGCCAGCTCGCGATAAGCCTGCTGTTGTGCCTGAGTTAAGGTCAGCGGGCGAGGGTGGTTGGAGCGAATAATAGGAAAAGACATGAGCCTCCAATCATACCGTTTGTTTTTCTAGCTGTTTGACTATAGCGTTGTATTTTTCGTGAATCAGCTTTTTGTCAAATTCCCAGAATTCTTCAAGTATGGTCGCCTGCTCTTTTTTGTCAAAATAATCCATGGCGGGGATGAAAAAGTGTTTATCCTCTTTTTCAATATGCTTTGGATAAAACTTAACCAGGATCTCAAGATTGGCAACAACATCACTTAAGGCATTCTGGTTGCCCTGGGCATAGCTCTCGTTAGCCTCTTTTAATTTGCGCACGTTCCCACGCCCCAACACATGCTCCCTGATCAATTCCTCCATAATCCTTTTGTGTTCCGCGGAAAGTGGTTTCCCGGAAAGGGCCTTAAAAAGAATATCCTCTTCCTTGCCGTGATGGCATCGGTCAGCATATGACCTCAAAAAATCCACCGCCACCTCAATAAACCCTACGTCCACTAGGCTTTCTTTCTTAATCTTGTCCAGTTCCCTGTCCATCCGCGCAATCATTCTTTCGATCAACCGGTGTTCGGTCATCAATGGTCCTGCAGGCATCATAGATTCAAACCTCCTAAGATATAAAAGCTTACTTCACCATCGTCAAAACCATTTTAAACGCTTTAACTGCTTTTAATGCGTGCGGATCATTGGCTGGCATAACCAGAACTTCGCCGGCTTTAACATTATAATTTTTGCTGGAAATAATGATCTCGGCCTCGCCTTCGATTACATTTACCATCGCGTCATAAGGAGTAGTGTGCTCTGCAATAGTCTGTCCCTCTGCCAGTGCGAACAGAGTTACACTGCCATTGGGTTTGTTCAGCAGCATCCGACTAACGATTGAACTATCCTGATAATCAATTAATCCGGCTAATGCCTTGACTTGACCTGGTGTAAATTTATTGTCTGTCATGGGTTTATTATAGCAGACTCCCTTACTTGGTAGGGACACAATTTCAATCAATGCTCCTCGCAAACACGCACGAAAAGCCCGCCGCGCTTTTCGTGCTCACATTTCGGGCTCGTTCTCCCTCTCCGCCTGCGGCGGATCGGGATCCATGGCCGCTCGCCCTCATGATGGTTTGCTTAGGAGCATTGCTTTACATGCGCCCCTCGTGATAATTAGTATGTTATTCCTGGTGGTTTCGCTACGCAAGGCGGGGACGAAAGGGTTTACGTTTAGTTCTCCCCACAAAAAATCAACAGCCCTTTCCTAAAACGTATTTTCTACAAAAAGGGCTAAAAGCGAGGGATGGGACTAAAGAAAAAATAAGACCTAACTAATTACATTTGTTTGCTGATTTTTTGTGGCTTTATCCCTTTCCCTACCAGTTTGTAATTAATTCTTCAGCAATTTTTACCATGTTATAAAAATGTGTTAAGGTTATAAGCGCGTTATTTCGTGCGCTTATGTTATCGTGGCGAGGGAAATTTGATAAAAATGATGTTGGGAAAATTGGTGAAGAGCGCTCTGTTATAGCGGATCCGATCATATTGTGGAAAGGTGCTAAGTCGATCAATGTTTTTGTTGTTTCATCAACTGCTTGATCCATCAATTGTCTGCTTTCTTCTACTGTAAAGGGTCTAAAGCAAGGAGCATCTGTGGTGTCCGAATAATTTGCAAATTCGCCAGGACTAAGCGCAATTGTTACTACCCCAGGATTAAGGCCGGCCTTCTGTGCTCTCTGCAGAAAAGCAATGATTGCTTGGGCTGATCCGGCATCACAATCAATATCAATTATAGTTTTTCTCCTGGGTTGTGGGGATGGTTGCCATTCGCTTAAAAGTTTAGTCTGGATATTTAATGCTTCCAGTTCTTTTCTTTTGCTCTCTGCTGACATTCCCAGGGAACCTTCTTTAAAATCATAGCATGAGCTATTCCAGAAATAATCTCGTGAGACATAAAAAAGCTCATTAAAAAGTCCGTGCATTTGGGCAACCCAAACAAAAGTGGGATCCTGCACAACTCCCCTTAGTTCCAAATTAACAAATGCGCATTCCCAACCACCAATTTTTCCATCAGCAAGTAATCTATACATTCTATCAAAATATTTTATGCTTTCTTCGTGCATCCTGATAAATCGTTCGTGCAGATCTCGAATAGCAAAAATCTCATCCGAATAACTAATTATTCCGGTCAGAAGCCCGGGATGTCTTATTGCCTGTGACCCATAAATAATGCCATTTTTATCGCAAATTAAATTGTTGCGTCGTTCAAAAGGAGGAATTACTTCAAGTTTTTTTATAAGAGCGGGTTTCAATCCGTTTGGTTTTTCAGCATCACCGTGCTTGTCAATATGAATAAGTGTTAAACCGCTTGCGTCAATCTCTCCTCTTGTGATTGCTTCCATCCAGGCCCAGTATGCCCAGCGGTGGCCGTCTACCAAATAAATGCTAAAGCCTTCTTTTCTGATAACCGGAAATAATTCCAAACCTGCAAAATAGGGGCCGGAATGGTGTCGGGAATTAACGTCAAAATCAGGATTTATGCCAAGGGCTAATTCAGCTAAGCTTCCTAAGTAGAACTTGGGAACATGTTTGCTTCTGTATCTGCCAAGATTTTGGTCTAAGCGATAATGTGTTTGGTCGAAGGAATCTAATCCATTAGGTCTCTTGTATTTAAGGAGTGAGCTGCCTGATGAGATGGAGGAAGGATTGATGATTGCAGCAGGAACTACATTGGAACGAGCTTGTCTCTTCCATTTTTTTAATGATGTTGGCCATCTTCTCCATGCTAATTCTAATGCCCCAGTTTTCATGTAATGAACATAAGCTCAGGCTTCGCCTTCGCGCTTACCCCGCTCATGTCCTCCTGTCAAATTATCGTGAGTATTTCTGAATAATTTCAGGGATGAGGCAATTTTTTTTGTGACTTTTACAAAAGAAGTTACTACCGAGATCAGAACATTATATTCTCTGCTTAAACAAACTCCCTTAATTGTTTCCGCTGAGCCTGATAGCCGGGTATAATCTCAGCCACTCTGCACCAGAAGCGTTTGGAATGATTAGGCTCGACCAGATGGACCAGCTCATGCACCACCACATAATCGATTACTTCAGGCGGAGTCAGGACCAGGCGCCAGGATAAGTTGATCGTACCTTTGGAAGTGCAGGAACCCCATCTTTTTTTAGCGTTAGATATTTTAACTAACTTGGGAGAGAGTCCCGTCAGTTCAGAAAAATATTTTACGCGTTGAGGAATGATCTTTTTGGCCAGCTCGCGATAAGCCTGCTGTTGTGTCTGAGTTAAGGTCAGCGGGCGAGGGCGGTTGGCCATTTCTTTTATTTTACGCTCGATCCAATCCTTCTTTTGCTCAACAAATTTTAATATGTGAGCTTCTGGAAGTTGATGTGGCGCGCGGATGATCAGTTCAGCCTCTTTGGTAACGATGAGGCTTACTGATCGGCGGTGGGAGCGAATTAGTTGGGAGATTTTAGGCATAACAATAAAATTGTACGTCATATAAATAAAAAAGCAATAAGGCATTTATTCTTACTCGGTGAGGACCCAATTTCAATCAATGCTCCTCGCAAACCCGCACAAAAAGCCCACCGTGCTTTTTCTGCTCTCATTACGACCTCGCTCGCCCCGATAAATCGGGGCACCATGGCCGCGAGGCCGTAATGAAGGTTTGCTTGGGAGCATCGATTTACATTCGGCCCTCGTGAGGATTTTGTGGTTATTCCCTGTAAATTTCTTGGCGGCAAGGCAGGGGTGAGGAGAATACTTTTTTTGGCAATTAAACAAAAAAAATGTGGGGTTGATTTTTTGTGCCATATACTAGGATCATTTCTTTATAACGAATCCTTTGGCGAAACCATAATTTGTATGGATAAAAATAGACAGGTTTAAATCCTTTTGCTTCATATTCATCAAACCGTGCCCATCCAAAAGAATTCTCAGTAAGTTTTATTTCTTTTCCATATTCATTTGGCCAATCGAAAGAAACATTTTTATCTGGTAAGTCCCTTTTAAGCCAACTAATTAATCCAATAATGAAAGCAGATATTAATGGTGTGCCAATTCCAACTAACCAAGGATTATTAATCATGCTTACCTCCAAACGCTAAATCCGAACACTATCTTATTAATTTCTCACCAACATACCGAACAAGGCGTGTATCCATACTCTCGCGCTTTTTTTAATGTAATCGGTATACAAGTCCTACTCAAATATCTGCACCCATACCGGTGGTATTTGCTGCCTGTTTTTGTTATATAAACAGTAATTTCTTTTTTTTCTATTGCTTTTGGAGTTACATCAATCGATTTATTTATTTCTGCGGGTTTTTTTGAGGGTTCTGTAGGTGCTTCTCCCATCGAAAAGGCTGAGTTGGCTATCAACAAAAGGAAGGAAAATAATAGAAAGAATACTAATTTTTTCTTCATAATTTATTCCCCCTTACATTAAGCTAAATCCCGTTCCATCTCGGTAGAATTTTTCATGAAGCAATCCTAAGAGGAAAAATACAAAAGCAGCCACAATAAAAACGTATGTAAAGTTTGGTTGTAGTTCTGGACATTCTATGAAATCAGGAAATGATAAGCCAATAATTATTGAAGGAATGATCATATTAAAAAACATGCTTTTTAGCGTTTCAATATTTAAATCTAAAACATTTCTACTCCTTTTTTTTGTCTTTATCTTAAGTATTTTTTCAAAAATGATATCTGTAATAAAGCTAGATATTGGAAAAACTATTGCAGACATAGAAATTCCTAGGACGATTGATGAAATAAGTATCCCAAAAATAATTAAAGTGCTGTCTAAACTTGCGTATTGTAAAGCTCCATCGGAAAAGATATCGATCAGCATAAATAAACCAAACGTAAGAAATATTCCCGGGATAAGCTCAGAACAAATAAACCCCCACATTTTTCTATAATCAATCATTTTTATCTCCTCACTTGCTTCTTGGCTGATCCTCCAGCTTCCCAATCTTCTATAACAAAATTCTACTCCCTCCCCACAAAAAATCAACATCCCATTCCTTTATTGATGGGTGATGAGGGGAGTGGGATATGAAGAGGGTCATTTTTTCGCTAGCATTTCGTTTAATTTTCTTTTCCATTCATCCGTAAATATTACCTCAAAATGGATTTTCATGTTTTTCAACTTTAATCCTAATTCACCCACAGACACTTTTTTTGCGTTCTTATTACATATGTCAAATATGGATTTTTTATAATCTGTGTCTTCATTTTTCAAATGTATCCCTTTGGTTTCTACCACAAAAACATTATTCATTCCCTTCTTGCTCTTACCTGACAATTCCGTAAATATAAAATCAGGATATATCTTGTTTCTCTTCCAACCTTGAATAGCGTAATCTCGTTTCGGGATATTTCTATACCAGAAGAAAAGTTTTTCCTGCTCTTCAAGATACCAGGCAACCTGTTTTTCTGCTTCATTAAATTCATCTTCAGGCATAAAGTCAAAAAGACTTCTCTGTAAAGGCTGGGCATTAGCCTTGGTTAGTGTTTTTGCCGTTGATTTTACCGGTTTAGTTTGAGGAAAAGAAAAGCCCAAATCTTTGCTAATAATCATAAATCTGGCTATATTGGACGTGAGCAGGGTTTCAAAGACTGCTTCAGCTAGGCGATCCCTTTCTGCCAGAAGATGCTTCCGAGTTTCCTCAATGATAAAAACAAAATTGTTGGCTACAATTTTCTCGTCATATTTATCAAGAAAGATCGAGATTGCTTTTTTTGAAAAATCAAACGCAACCCAAGGATTAGTAATAATATCCAAAAGATGGCGGGCAAAGAAGACCGCGTCAATTTCAATGCCTCCGTCTTTTGTTCTTATAATTTCTCTAGAGGCAATAAGCTCTTTTTCATCATCAGAAAGGCCAATCGCTACTTCCACGCCAGCTTCTTCCTGCTCTGATAACACAAGCTTCTTAATTGATTCGAGGCTGACTTTTGACCAATCAATACAACTTTCTATGTCCATCTCATAGTTTAACTGCTTCCATTTTGTTCCATGTTTAACAATGAAAACCGGCAGAAGAATTTGAGCGGCCTTTTCTTTAAATTCTTTTCTCAACTTATACGTTTTAACACCCTTAGTTATTCCTTCTTCATCTGGCATTTTGTCGGCAACGACTTGCCCAGCCAGATCGCCCAAACCTTCGTCTTCAAAACCATCTCTAATGCTGGCCAGAATATTGGCAGCCTTTTGCTGGAAGGTAAAAACATAGCTTTCGTCTAAATCCTTCATTTTAGTCTTACGCGCGAATGGTTGACGAAGTATCCGGCCAACCAGTTGTGTCATAGCATTCTTAGAGCTGGGATTCGTAAGGACAGTTAAGATGTAGGCAAAGGAGCAATCCCAGCCCTCCTGCAATGCCTGCTTTGTAATGATGTACCTGATAGGGCAGTCTTTAGCATAAAGATCGACCCCTTCAATTTCCTTTAATTCGGCTGAAGTAACAGCTACCTGATCTTCCGGCACACCTGCTGTTTTAATAAGATATTCACGAACGTCCTCAGAATGGATATATTTACTTCCTCGCTGATCCTTACCCGTTCTTTCTGCCTGAATAAGACAAATAGGCCTGATATAAACCCCTGAATTAGCTTGATATTTCTTTGCAATTTTCTGCAAATGGTTTGTTTTTTCAATGCTTGCCAGCAAGGTATTTTTCCAATCCGGACTGGCTTTATTAATGACATGAAGATCAAGCTTGATCATTTCTTCCTGATTAAGCTCAACCCCTCTAATGTCCACAAGTATATTACTGTTTTTATGTGGAGTAGCAGACAGTTCAACTATTATCGAAGGATTGAATCCGCGCAAAGTGTCCTGAGCGGTTTCACTGTAGGCCTTATGACCTTCATCGAGGATAATTACTGGAGACAATATCCGCAAGGTGTTACCGAGGGAGGTTTTAATCTGCTTTCCCCAAAACCCCTTATCACTGCCATAAACATCAAGGTTGGGAAATCGCTCTAATATCTTTTTGTGCTCAGTGATCTTATCCTCTGAAGGGAAGAATTCCATAAAACCGCCATTATCTTTAAAAATTCTTAATGTCTCTTTGCTTTTTCTTGAGGCAGAAGGGAGCATAAGCATCAGCACAGCCAGACTTTCTTCAATATCCAGGGGAGTAAAACGATCGGTCTTTTCGAGAATAATAGTTCTACCGCCGCTGGCAATATCCAGGTGCTGTCTGTAAGGGTGTTCTCTATTCCGTAAATTTTGAATAGTTTGATGATATATCTGATTTGTTGGTACAACCCATAAAATTAAGCCGGTCCTTTTCTTGCGGTATACAGCATTGATCAGGTCTATTGTTTTAACCGCTAATAAAGTTTTTCCGCCGCCGGTAGGAATTTTGAGACAGAAATTTGGCAAGAATTGACCTAATCCGTTTTTCCTTGAATGATAAGCTCTGCCCACATTGGCTTTTTCCCAAGCTTTTAAAGGGAAATCTATGTCCAGTTCAAGATTGTCTTTTGATTTTTTTTGCCATTCAGTGAGGTGCTTAAGGTAATCTTTTATTTGGTCTAATGTTTTTAGTTGATAATCTTTTAGCTCCATAATTTATCTAGCCATTCTATAAATTTCAAAAGGCAGTTGCGCGAATTCGATACGCAACTCATCGAGGAATTCCTGATCAAGATATTTTGTAGGAGCAAAAACCAATCGTTTCTTTTTGCGAAAAGGACCCAACGACTTAGCACGATCCAGAGTAAGGGCGGTATTCTTTAAATAAGCCAGGTCAGGTTTATAGAAAAGGTAAACCTCATATTCGTCGTTTTCCCCGATATAACCACTTTTAATATCCACTTCTTTCTCCTTGAATTCCTCTCCAGTTGCTGTGTAGAAAACATATCTGGCCAGTTCTTTAAAAGAGGGTAAATTCTTGCCTGAAAGGATATTTTCAATCTCTATCGGTTTGCCTAATTCAAAAAAACTAAACGAACCGTCCAATCCTTTCTTAAGCTCTTCATCTTTTGCCTTTGGAACTCCTTTTGTAATCCTTCTAATCCTTTCTGCTGTGATCTTATCGGCATAATCTTCACATTCGACAAGTACAAATTTACGGTTTCCACCATCTTCTTTATTTAAATCAAGAACCGCATGGGCGGTTGTTCCGGAACCAGAAAAGGAATCTAGCACAATGTCATTATCACCTGATCCCAATTTAATGCATTTCTTAATTAAATCCACTGATTTGGGAAAATCAAAAGGGCTCTCTCCATTGAAAATTTCTCTCAACACTTCCTTGCCATTTTCATTATTTATTTCCTTTTCTATCCATAAAGCTTTTGCCTTTGTAACTGCTGTTTTGCCATCGTCGGTTAGTAGATAATCTTTCCTGTATATCCTCCACGCACCGGTTGACACTTTTCTGCCAAGTAAAATATCAGTATTCTCCTTAACCTTCTTTTGTCCCCATGTCCAACAACCATCTACCCCTTCTGAATTTCTAGGCAATACTTCCACCGAATAAGTTTTATCCCTTTTAAGAGATACTTTCTCTGTGCGAGGATTAACATAGATAGGGAAAAATAGATTTGGGCGGTTATTCCGATTAAACACGGGGTTGCGGTTTCTTAATTCTAATTTTCTGAATTTGCCCTTTTTATCTTCTTTGTTATATTCTGAAAGTGCTTCGCCTTCTTTTGTAACTAGATTAATTGAGGTTTCTAATAGAGCATTTTTTGAATATAAAAGTATATATTCATGTGTCTTCGCAATGAATCTATCCAATGTTCTTCCCCTTGGATTTAATTGGACAACAAGGCATCCAATAAAATTATGTTCTCCGAATATATCATCCATTAACATTCTTAAATTGTTAATCTCATTATCATCAATAGAAATAAAAATAACTCCATTATCTGACAACAGTTCTCGCAATAATTTTAGTCTTGGCATCATCATACAAAGCCATTTGTCATGGCGAGTCAAATCATCTTTATCAACAACTTTGCCTAACCATTCCTGCATCATGGGAGAATTAACATTATCATTGTATGCCCATTTTTCATTGCCTGTATTATAGGGTGGATCTATGTAGATACATTTAACCTTGCCAGCGTAAGCAGGCAGTAGCGCTTTTAGCGCCAACAAGTTATCACCATGAATAATAAGATTATCATTAAGCGATACTTCTTTGGTCAAACTTTTAGATTTGACGGGAACTAATTCATGGTATTTGACAGAAAGATGAAGATTTTGGACGAATTGCTTACCTTTGAACTTTAGTTGGGCCATATCTAGTCTCCTTGTGTTACGAATTATCTAACTCAAATTCTACTCCCTCCCCACAAAAAATCAACAACCCTTTCCTTTATTGACAGGGGAATGGGGGAGTGGGGGTTTAGATTAAGGTAATTCTTGATCAGCGTCGAATTTCTTTAGTATCTTTTTTAATTTGATGTCATCTTCAAAGTGAGCTTTATCAAGATCCATAAGCAACAATGAACCGTTTTTTGAATTTGTTCTAATGCAAAGATATTTTTGCTTACAATAAAGTCTTTTGTCCACTGGATGACGATAAGTTATATAAACTAGAATGCAAGGAATCCTAATCTGTTTAATTTCCTTTTCCAAATCTGAAACGTAGTATCTTGGTTCTTTAAAATATCTATCTTCAATAGAAAATACTTTAGAAGAGTTTGGCGGGAGGTCTTTGATGGTTCTCCAGCTTTTCCCTCCAGAAATCCCACCTAGGACTTTTTCCTCTAAGATGCCTACGGTTCTCGCCAATAAATAAATATTAATGTCATCTGCGGAGGTAGCTCCGTCATTGGAAATAATTAGATCGCATTGAGTTCTATTATTTTTGATTTCAAAAGCTACGAATAGGGATGGTTCTTTTGCAAGATCAAGAATTAAAATGGTGAAATATAGTGTAGCGCCCGCTAAAATTAAAACCAAGAACCCACCGATAAACTTAAATGCTTTTATCATTGACGGCGATATCCAATTAATGATTTTCGAAATATGCATATTTGACATCTGCTGACTGAGAAATTATTGTTTTATTAGATATTTAACAAGTTTTACCCCACCGTCAATTCCCTTTTCTAATACAGATCTATCAATATCTTTTTCCTTTATTTCTCCATGAATAATCCTGTTGCGTATTTTGCGCAAAGCATTGACGGCCGCTAAACTTTCTTTCATTTTTTTAAACTTGCTACCACTCAAACTTAATGGCAAAACTATATTTAAGACATTATTAAAAGATAGTTCATCTTTAAGATCTTTCATTTTGTTATTGCTTTGCCATTTGTTTCTTAATATCCTATAAGAATGTTCCACCAACATTGCTTCTAGCATAATTGAACATTCTAATACCGCAAATTTTTTCTTATTATATAAAAATTCAGATTGTATGCGAAGAATCTGGAGGATTTCTTCTTGAGGGAAATCATTTACACTAATTGCGTAATTCATCTTTATCCACTTATCTTTTGTAATCAATTCCTTTTTTTTAAAAAGAGGATTTCTTTTCCTGTTCCCTTTAGGGATTTTCGGTTTAAAATTCTGAAAAGTTTTCCCCTGATAACACCATCTAACTGGAGCTCGATATCCTGGCTCATCAAAGAAAAGATCAAATGATTTTTTAAGGGGAGGACCCATAAAATGCTTCATGCCGCCGATGGTGCGACAAGTCATTTCGAATTGATACATGACTTGTTCATAAATACTATATATCTTTTTTGCGGTTTGAAAAGAAAGTTTACCTGAGGTTTTTAGCCCCCTAATAAAATCAGCCGGCGGATTATCATATTCAATTTCTATGGTTGAATTGTGCATAATTTCCAGATTTTTTCTTTTTGCAGGAGTTGAAAGGTGTTTATGATCATCAATCGGGTCTTGCAACAAAAACTTAACTTTGCATTTATCAATATAAAAAGTCAAAGGAGTTTTGTAATCTTTAGCTACCCATTTCCAAGTTCCAAAAAGTGGTATATCAGCGAGACTTAAATCAATCTTAATTAGCACTTTATTTTTTGACATAATTTTTATATAGCCTAATTCGTGTTAGCGATAAATAGAATCCAAAGTTCTCCCTACTTCCTAAACCAAAAACTATATAACGGTATAATCGCACATAAAACTGCTAATACGATTAAAATAGGGTAGTCGATTTTTAATAGTACCGGCAAAAGTTTTACGATAACGATGGTGGCGAAGAAAACTGTGGCTTTAGTTAATCCGATATCCCAAATATTCAGCTTTTTTACTCTTTCGTTAAAATAGTTAAACATGGTTCACCTCTTTTATTTTTTTCTGGATCTTATCCAACGCCAGATGAATACTATCAAAACCAGCAGCAGAACAAAAGGTGAAATTAGTACCAGAACACTCTTGATCATCATCCAGAAACTGATTGGCTTGGTGGTCATCAAGAGGCGATTGACGGGTGTATCCTTGATGCCCAGCGTGGCAAAATTTTGGGTAAAGTACCAATCGTGGCCAACATAATTTACTCCTTCGGCAAAACCATAACCGGTGAGTTTTTTGTTTCCCCGTTTGCCTACGACGCGGGTAGCGCCTTCACGGTACTCGGCTGAGCTGGCAAAATACAATAATTGGTTATGTACAATGGGTTTCATGGTAAAGGTTATGTCTAAAGACGGGAAACTAAATGTCCAGCCATTGGGGGTCCAGCAATGGGACCTTTTACTAAGAATCCAGTCGGTGATGGTCAGCGTTCCTTTTAACTCCGAAGGCACGCCATTCTTATCAACATATTTTCCTTCGCAAGCTTTGGTCATATTAGGCGGAGGGTTGGGTCCTTTGTTATCAATGTCTTCTCCGCCTTCGTGTGGTGCCGCAACTGTGATCTCGGTATCATCATCCAGCTGGATGCAGTACCAGTCCCAACCATATTCCTCAGATTTTCCCGTAAAATAATTGATGGTGTTGGAAAGGGCCCGGATATATAAGTTGGGTACATAACCGATCGGCATCAAGCCCGCCACCCATTGATTATCCATCCACATCTTACCTTTGACCTTAATGGCCTTACCTTTATAAGTGATCACTCCATCCGCCATGATGTGCGGGATCGAATAATACCAGCAGCCTAAACCATAAATATCCGGCGTCTTGCCTTGATCGCCCTGATAAAGGATCGGTTTAGCGCTGTGCATGGTCATTTCAACCTTCATCGGAATATTCGGATCATTCCATTGCAGCTTCATTGGAAAGAGGGCGCCTTTTTGTAAACTCCAGGCTTTATTTTTCCCTACCGCAACCAGGAAGGGATCGGCTTGGTATTTAATTAAACCGGTCGAGCCGGCAATGACCGCGCTGCGGCCCTGGACCTGCAGGTTTTTATCGCCAAAACTGACGGCGTACTGGAGTTCGGAAATCTGGTTATCCATCAGGCTTAAGTCCATCGCTTTAGCAAAAGGTGGTGCTATCATCGCCCGTCGAAAAACAACACATTCGATACCGTAATCATTGCCGGCCGCATCTTTTAAATTGCCCACAAAAAAGACCCAGCCAAACTGGTAGGCCAGGTCCGCGCCCAGGTCCTGAGGAAAGATTAATTTTTTCTTATCGTCAATCGTTTTAAAACCATAAAAATAATCTGGTCCGGTAAAGTTGACCATCCGGATCATCTGGATAGGGGTCAGCCCCTTAGCGCTGATCTTTTTAAAAAGCGCGTATCTTTCGGGATAGCGGGGGACTAACGGCAGCCAGTGTTTTTCCAGCATATTGAACATCTTAGCCATGCGCTGGCCAGCGTCGGTAATATTATTTTTAAGTTTTGCCTTAATGCTAGCCGGAAGTGGGGCCGAAGATGGCAGCCACAGCACGTTTCGAATATCATTTTCAATTTTGGCCTCATCCGCCGCCGCAACTCCGGATGCCAGCATAACCAGCAAAATCAAACACACGATTAATTTTTTCATTTTACGCCTCCGATTTAATTATGGTTACCGGGCTTCCAGCCAGTTATAAATAACTTCGTAAACCCGATCCCGGGCGTATTCGCCGACCAGGATATCGAGATGGCCGAAGCCTTCTAATAGCACGTATTGGCGGTCGGTGCTGGTAATCATCTCATAACCTTCGTGTTTCCAGCGGTATTGGTATCCTAAAGCGTCAGTCCACTGAGTTGAAGCAAAAACCAGGATCGGAATATTGACCGAGGCGATATTATTAATAAACTGCAATGTGGTATCGGGTGGATTTCCTACCCAGTTGCCAAGATAAGCATCTTCCAGATAATCAACCAGCGGCCAGTGATCGACGCCGGCTTCAATTACAAAATCAAGCAGGACGGCGACCGAGGCATAGCCATTTAAAACATTGGTTAACTGTCCATCTCCCCAAACCGTATAGAATTGATCAGCAAGATAATCGGATACGGTGGCAAAGCCGGGTACCGGGCTGGGTGCATTTGGTCCTTCGGCATAGTACGTATAAACTGCTTCGCCAAATGGAGTCGCAAAATTAGTGATCTCAACATCATAATAAAGTTCGCCAGGATCAAGCCCCCAGCTTGCAAAGAGAGCGCGGTTGGCGGGAGTATCTCCGGCGGCCAGTGCGGCATAACCAACATCGATATCCATTTGATTTTCAGCTTCCGGAGAGCCGTTCGCCTCCCAGGGCGATCCGTCCATGGGGATCATGCCGGCTAGGTCTTCTTGCCATCGGGCGCAGGCATAAAGATAAACGTAGCGGGCGCCGGTGCTGTGGCCAATTAGATAAACCTTATCAACCGCGGTGATTTCTTTAATAAATGAGATCGCACTCTGAATATCGCTTAAAGTAACGCTGGTTGTAAAACCGGCCATCTCAGAGATATCGGTTGCTCCCTCGGTTATAAAACTGCTGCGGTAATCGACACTAAAAACCGTATAGCCGCGGTTGGCTAGGTAGATGCGGAAATCATAATTTTCAGAGGTGGTATAGAGCCGGGCACTGGTTCCGGACGGTGGTAGATAGACAACTACACTCTTACTGCTTGTAACATTTTTTAAACTGAGTCGTCGCAGACCGACGACGTTATTACGCATCCAAAAAGTTTCTTGTAAAGTAGTACCGACATCCGTGGTTGAAATTAAATTCCATTGATCAGCGGCATTATCAAAAAATCCGCAGCCTGCCCATAGGAACAGCATAAATCCACAGATTAAAATGAAGCCGAGTCTTTTCATTTTTTCTTTCTGCTGCCTTTACCCTGTACACTTTTTTGGTACTTACGGTCCTCGTTCTTCATGGTCTTAAAGTTTCTGCGGTTGACCTCCGCTACACAGTGTGAGCAAAAAACGCTTCCTTTGGAAACTACTCTGCCGCACTCGCATTTTGGCGCGCCCCTTTTTATTTTTTTCATATCAACTCCTTAATTAATTTTGTTTTCCCCATTTGTTTCAATGCTTTGGCCACCAGCCGGTAGTTATTTTTCAGATACGGCTGCAGCAGGGCCTTTTGAAAACTCCTCTCTTCACTTTTAGGCACATGTACGGCTTTACCGGTAAAAGGATTAAGACCAGTATAGTACATACAGGTCGAAATTGTCATGGGGGTAGGCGTAAAATTTTGCACCTGCTCAATTCTAAGCTTATGTTTCTTTAAAAATAAGGACAGGTCCAGTGCGTGTTTAAGGGTGCTGCCGGGATGTGAAGCGATGAAGTAGGGGATCAAAAACTGCTTCTTTTTATGTTTTTTATTCAATTGTATAAACTTATCCTTAAATTCCAGAAATTTATTTATTTTCGGTTTGCCCATCATGAGCAAAACTTCTTCACAGATATGCTCCGGCGCTACGCTCAGCTGACCGCTGATATGATATTTAACTAACTCATCCAGGTATTCGTTGTCCAGCAGCGCCAGGTCATAACGGATGCCGGAATTAATAAACAAATGCTTTACCCCCGGCAACTGACGCAGTTCTTGCATCAGCTTAAGCGAAGGCTTTTGGGAAAAATCCAGACTGGGACAAATATTGGGGTAAATACAGCTGGCCCGGGTACAACCATCCGCTTTTAAACAAGTAATCCCGTACATATTAGCGGTGGGTCCGCCGACATCCAGAATGGTGCCTTTAAAATCCGGCCTCGGCACAATTTTCTCCTCGATTTCCTTTTTGATCGACTCCGGACTGCGGCTGATAATATATTTACCGTGATGTTGTGAGATCGCGCAAAAAGCGCATCCGCCAAAACAGCCGCGGTGGGAAATGGTGGAATGTTTAACAAAACCCCAGGCCGGGATCGGGGTATTTTTGTATTTAGGATGCGGCGCGCGTTTGAACGGCATCTCAAACAGCTGGTCCAATTCCTTGGGTGATAAATTCTGCGGCGGAAAAACCACCAGGTAGCGGCCCTGGCAGTGCTGAATGATAATTCTCGGGTGTTTTTTTCGTCCTTCTAAATAATATAGTTTAGAGGCTTCGGCAAATTTCTTTTTATCACTGGAAACTTCTTCGAAGCTGGGAACAACTAATGCATCTTTATAAGCTGCAATATCCTTAACTATGATTGCGGTGTTTGGAATTTTAGATTTTGGTAATTCGGATTTGTTTAGGGTTTCTGATTTAGGATTTAGGATTTTTGCAATTTCTAAAATTCCCTTTTCACCCATGCCGTAAACCAAGTAATCGGCTTTGGCATCAAACAAAACAGAGCGGCGCACCTTATCTGACCAAAAATCGTAATGCGCAAAACGTCTTAAACTAGCTTCGACTCCGCCTAAAACAATCGGCACCCCGGGAAAGAGATGCTTGAGCTTACTGGTATAAACGATAGTTGCCCGGTCAGGGCGGTGGCCGGCTTCATTGTTTGGAGAATACATATCATTGCGCCGGATTTTTTTGTCCGCGGTATAATTGGCCACCATCGAATCGAGATTGCCTGCCGAAACGCCAAAAAACAGTTTGGGCTTGCCTAACTTTAAAAAGTCTTGATCTGTTTTCCAATCCGGCTGATCAATGATTCCAACCGAGAAGCCGTGCTTTTCTAAATAGCGGGCGATTAGGGCGGTGCCAAAGCTGGGATGGTCGATATATGCGTCGCCGCTGACTAAAATTATGTCGAATGTCATATCTTTAGTATAACAGAATGGTATAATATCCGGATGAAAAAGATTCTTAACGTAGCCATTATCGCCCACGTCGACCACGGGAAGACCACTTTAACCGATCATCTCTTGCGACAGGGCGGGGCATTTTCGGAGCGCGAAGAGGTTCGGGATCTGGTAATGGACTCTAACGAACTCGAACAAGAGCGCGGCATCACCATCTTCTCCAAAAACTGCTCGATCCACTATAAAGATTACAAAATTAATATCGTCGATACTCCGGGCCACGCCGATTTCGGTTCCGAAGTTGAACGCGTCTTAAAAATGGTCGATTCGGTTTTACTGCTGGTCGATGCTAAAGAAGGCCCCATGCCGCAAACGAAGTTTGTCTTGGCCAAATCGCTTAACCTCGGACTCAAACCGATCGTGGTCATTAATAAGATCGATAAAAAAGACCACCAGGCCGATAAAGTCATGGATATGATCTTTGATCTGTTTGTTAAACTGGACGCCAATGACGAACAACTTGATTTTCCGGTTATCTATACTATTTCCAGAGAGGGGATTGCAAAATTAGAACTGGAGGATGAGGGCAAAGATCTGACTCCGCTCTTTGAAACCATTATCACCAAAGTTCCCGCTTACCCCGACAAAACCGACCAGCCGCTGCAGTTTCAGGTTACCAATCTGGCCTACGACGATTATGTCGGCCGGGTTGCAATCGGACGGGTTAACAGCGGACAACTAAAAAAAGCGCAGAACGTGGTGGTTTGTAAGCGTGACGGCTCGGTGAAACCCGGCAAAATTATCAGGCTGCAAACCTTTGAAGGACTGAAAAGCGTGGAGGTCGAAGAGGCCGACTGCGGTGACATTGTGGCGGTCGCCGGTTTTCCGGATATTACGATCGGGGAAACCATCTGTCTGGCCGATAATCCGATCCCTTTACCATTATTAGTAATCGATGAACCAACCATGTCCATGGAATTCTTAGTCAACAATTCTCCCTTCGCCGGCCGCGAAGGTAAATATGTGACCACCCGGCAAATTAAAGAGCGCCTGGAGCGCGAATTACAAACCAACGTCGGCATGCGCATGGAAACTTTGGACAACATTGAAGGCTATAAAATATCCGGCCGCGGCGAACTGCATCTTTCAATTTTACTCGAACAAATGCGCCGGGACGGTTACGAAGTTCAGGTCTCACAGCCCAAAGTAATCTTTAAAACCGTTCACGGCGAAAAGATGGAGCCAATTGAAAAGGCCCACATCGCGGTCCCGGAAAAAAGTGCCGGAACGGTAATTGAGAAACTGGGCAAGCGCAAAGGTGAAATGATTGATATGTTAACTAAAAACGGGACATCCTTTCTTACCTATGTAGTACCCAGCCGGGGATTACTCGGTTTTCGCGCCGCCTTTATTATGGATACCAAAGGCGAGGGGATTTTACATCACGGTTTCTATCGCTACGAAAGATATAAAGGCGAAATCGCCGGCCGTCAAAACGGCGTATTAATATCCGGCAACACCGGTAAAACCACTTCCTATGCTTTAAATAATATTCAGAAACGGGGAAAACTTTTTGTCGGGCCAGGAGTAGACGTTTACTCAGGAATGATTATTGGTGAAAATGCCCGCAACCAGGATATGCCGGTTAATCCAACCAAAGAAAAGAAAAAATCCAACATCCGCACCACCAGTACAGATGAAGCGGTTCAACTAACTAAACCAATTAAAATGACATTAGAAGCCGCGCTTGAATTTATCGAGCAGGATGAGTTAATCGAAGTTACCCCAAAAAGCATACGGTTAAGGAAAAAGTAGTTATCTTCTCTTTCTTCTTCGAAAACGCGAACGTTTAGGGCCAAAACTTCTGGCCTGGGTTGCGTAAAAGCCGAGTTCATTAATTTCCGGGTGTTTAACAATTGGTAAAGCTTTTTGCATTACTCTTTCGATACTGCGAACATCGCCTTTTTGGTCTGGAGTGGCAAAAGAGATGGCGCGGCCTTCGTGACTAGCCCGGCCGGTGCGGCCAATGCGGTGTACGTAATTTTCGGCATCATCCGGAAGGTCAAAATTAATCACTAACTCTATTTCTTTAACATCGATCCCGCGGGCCGCGATGTCGGTAGCCGCTAAGATTCGGAATTTTCCAGTTTTAAAACCATCTAGCGCATCTCTTCTTTGCCGGAGCGAGCGATCCGAATGGATTTCGGCCACATTGTGGCCCATTTCCCTGATGCGGCGGGTAATTCTAGCCGCACCTCTTTTGGTGCGCATAAAAAGAAGGACCGTACCGCGATATTGATGGAGCAATTTTTCTAATAATTGAATTTTATCTTCTTTGCTGATAATAAACAGTTCTTGGGTAACATTTTTAGCGGCGGTGCCGGAACGGGCAATTTCGACACTGACCGGCAGTTTCATGTACTGAGTGGCAATCCTGACTATTTTTTCCGGGATGGTGGCCGAGAAGAGCATGGTTTGTCTGTCTTTGGGCAAATTTTTGAGCACCTGTTCAATTTGCGGCATAAAACCCATGTCGAGCATGCGATCCGCTTCGTCCAGCACCAGGATTTTAAACTCATTCAGGCGGAAGGTTCTTTGTCTTAAGTGATCGATCAGCCGTCCCGGAGTAGCAATGATTATCATTGGGTTGTGACGCAGCATTCTTAATTGATTGCTCATGGAGGCGCCGCCAATCAGAACCGCGGATTTAAGCCCCATCGGTCGAGCAAGTTTTTGCAGTGCTTCATCAACCTGGAGGGCGAGTTCTCGGGTAGGGACCAGAATCATGGCCCGGCCCGGACCCTGGGCTAAGCGTTGGATCATCGGAATACCAAAGGCCATGGTTTTTCCGGTTCCGGTTTGAGCTACACCAACAATATCTTTACCTTCAATGGCGATGGGAATGGCTTTGAATTGGATCGGGGTGGGCGTTTTAAACTGCATGCGGTTAATCAGTTCCATTATCTTTGGCGCGATACCTAGTCCGTAAAAGTTGGCATTATTTTGTTGTTCTTCGTTTTTCATGTTGTAATTATAACATTTTTTGGGAAAACGTGCTGTTTTAATTCTATCCTTTCACGATCTTCCCGATTTTCTCCTGCATAATCTTCAGGAAGGTTCCCCAGTACTCATTATATGTTGTATTTTTAATCAGCCACGGACTTAATACGCAGGATCGCAATACATAGACGCTTTTTTGTTTATCCCATTGTTCCTTTGGAATACCCAGCACCGCCACAAAAGAAGCCGGAGCATCGCCGTAGGCGTCGGTGGCTAAACTGGTTTTAGATGTGATCCAGTCGTTAGCGTAAACCGGGCCGGAATTGTAAGAGCTTAGTTCATACAGTTTTTCGTTGAGATCGTCCATTTTGGCCAGATCAGTATTGCCAACGGCGTTGAAAGCAAAGTCGACGATATTAAAATCCGGTTTGGTTAATGGATGGACGATATATTTTTTACCGTTAACTTCAAAGGCCGGTTCGGCTTTGAGCGACATGTAAAATCTTTGGGCACCGGTGATGGAGCGGCCGATAATGCGGCCGTAGCCGGTGATGTTTAATGGAATAACTTCATGCGAGGCCCAAACTGCGGCGGCAGTGGCGCCGGCTTTCGATCCTTCTAAAATATAACTGCCCAGCAGCATCGGATCGTTGCCTTTTTCAAAAACGTAAGCGGCAAAATATGAAATTAAATCCAAAATGCGGCGGTCTTTCATTACCACTGCGCCGGCAGCGTAGGGGACGTAGCCCATTTTATGAGGATCAACCGTAATTGAATCGGCTTCGCTAAAAGCTTTATAAGCTTCGTATACATCTATAGGCGGCCAATCGATGTCTTTATGTATAATGCCTTCTTCGTGCCATCTATGTTTCATCTTATGCATATCCATAAATTTGTCATTTTCATCTAAAAAGATAGCGCGGGCGTAGCCGCCGTAAGCGCCGTCGATATGGAAATAAAAAGAGATGCCTTGCTTTTCGTATTCGTCGCGCAGTTTGGCAATTTCGTGAACTTCATCCACCGCGCCTTCTTCGGTAGTGCCAACCACCGCCACGACACCTAAAATCGGAGTCTTGGTTGCAATAAATTTATCGATGGTTGCTTTTAAAACATTAACGTCCATGCGGTAATTATCTTTCACCTGGACATTAATTAAGTTGTCGGTACCGATCCCTAAAATGTCGGCGGCTTTCGCCCAGGAGTAGTGTCGGGATTGCGGCACCAGCAGGACGCCCAGATTTTCTTTGGACATGCCAACCCCGCGGGCCGAGAGGGCGCGGACTTCGTCAAATTTATTAGCGGCTTTTACCTTATCAACCAGGTCTAAAACTTTACTGACCGGTAGATTCAAGAGCTGCCAGTCATCTAATCCTTTGACCAAATTTGGCAATACGGCTTTAACTGCCATGGGGAAGGACTTGAGATTACGCGCTACCCAAAATGCTTCGTAGTTAGCCACGTGTCCGCCCGAAGTAATGTGTCCCCAGCCTTTGTTGGCGTCAAACCCCAACATGGTGCAAAGTTGTTTGCCGGCCTGAATTTCAAGTCCGGTAGTAGCGGGAGAAGCTTCAAAAGCACAGTTATTCGGGTTGTATAAAATAGTTGCCATGTAAGCTAAGTTGGCGGCCATCAAAGTATCTGAATTCATGTGACCCAGATATCTGGGCGAAAACCAGGGCATCGAAGTAGTTTTTAATTTTCCGGAAAGCTCCAGCAGGGTTTCTTTGGTTCTTCTCAAAGTATCTTTATAAAGTTGTTCGTCCTGTTCCTCCAGTGAAACTGCAGGCTTATCATCCGGATGAAAATCCCGGCGCCATTGGATGTGTTCTTCCATTAAAAAGTTTAACGTATTGGTAAAAAATCCCTGATTTTCGGATTTGGGGCCCAGAAACAGTGCATCCACATTTACCTTAGCCGAATTATTATCTCTTTTAAACCAACCCATTTTAATTACCTCCTTGAAGTTTTTCTTTCCAACTGGGACGTCTAAACTGATAAATGATTAACGGAATCGCGGCGAAAATTATCGTGCCGAACAGCAGAAATAAAACATAAAATCTGATATCGGTGATATGCATTTGTGATGGCGGGAAAAAGCCTACAAAAATGGCCAGGATCGAGGTGACGATTCCGATTCCGGCAATCAGCCACATGCCTAATTTTCCTCCGGGAACTTTATAAGTCCTCGGCACATTGGGCGCCGAATAACGCAAACGTATTCCAGCCGCCAACATCAGAATATACATAATTAAATATAGAAGGATCGTCATGTTGAGCATCATTAAAAATACGGTATTGATATTAGGAATGACGATAAACATCAAGCCAAAAAGTGAAATTAAAGCAGCCTGGATGATGAGCATCGTAGTTGGAATTCCGTTTTTGTTAACCTTTTGCATGATGGGGGGGAGGTCGCCATTTTCGGCAGTGGCTAAAAGCCCTTTAACCGGACCAACAACCCAGGTACTGACCTGACCGATGGCGCCCAAACCGGCCAGCAGCGCCATGACCGGAACCAGCCAGGATACATTAAATCTATTGAAGAAAATTTTAAAGGCTTCCATGATGCCGGCGGTTAAACTGATTTCGTTATGCGGAACCACGGCGCCTACGGCAAAACCGCCTAAAATATTAATTAAGATTAAAAGCAGTCCGGCAAAAAAGATGGCGATAGGGTAGTTGCGCTGGGGATTATTTACTTCTGCGGCGTGGGAAGCCGAAGCTTCGATGCCGGCGTAAATAAAAATTACTCCGGCCAGCAGGGCGATATTAGTGATTTTACTTAAGTCGGGAATAAAATTACTAACCGTTAGCGATAGATTTAACTGAATCGGGTTTCCGCCGAAAATATATACCAGACCAAAGCCAATAATAAATATGGCCGGAATAAAAACTCCGCCGATTAAACAGACGGTGCTGATCCATCCCGAAGTTTTCATGCCGCGCATGTTTAACAGGGTTAAGATCCAATAGGTGATGACAATCACGGCTAATACATAAAACTTATTGCCGGCTAAAGCGGGATTAATCGCAAAGGCTAATGATCCGGCGACAAACGACAAAATCATCACCATGCCGAATACCATTTGCACCCACTGCATCCAGATTGCTAAAAATCCGATGCGGTCGCCAAAAGCTTCTTTAACCCAGACGTAAACTCCGCCTTTTTGCGGCCATCCGGTGGCCAACTCTGCCGAGATGAGAGCCGTGGGCATCAGAAAAGCCAGCACCGCTACCAGACACAGGAAAATCATTTGCATGCCGGTTTCGGCCAGGATCGGAATGTTTCGAACACTAACGGCAAACGCGGCGGTGATCATAACCAGAGTGAAAACGTTGATCTTGTTCGGAGGAGTTACCGGTTTATTATTCATAAATACCTCCATTAAGTGATATGTGAAGTATTATAACACCCCAAAAGGTGGTTTCAACCGCAATTGTTGTCCTTTAAAAACTCTCAAAATTTTGGTATAATTACTATCTATGGTATCTTCCAAAGAAACTCTTAAAGAATTGGTTAATAAGAAGCTAAAAAAGTATACTTTCGTCGTAGCTTCTAACCGCGAACCCTACATCCACACGTATTCCGGAGATAAAATTATCTGTATTAAGCCTGCTTCCGGCGTTACCACCGCACTCGATCCCGTATTAAGGGCCTCCAAGGGTATCTGGGTAGCACATGGTGCCGGTGATGCCGATAAAAAGGTAGTCGACGGCAAAAACCGCATTCAGGTTCCTCCCGATAATCCCGAGTATACTTTACGCCGGATCTGGATGAATAAGGCCGAAGAAGACGGCTATTACTACGGTTTTTCCAATGAAACGCTTTGGCCGCTGTGCCACATCGTGTATAACAAGCCCAAATTTGATGAAACCGACTGGAAGTACTATAAATTAATCAACGAAAGATTTGCCAAAACCGTCATTGACGAGATCGACGGCAAACAAGCCATCGTATTTTTGCAGGATTATCACTTAACTTTAGCTCCCAAAATGATTAAAGAAGCCAATCCTAATGCTAAAGTTGCGCTTTTCTGGCATATTCCCTGGCCAAACCCTGAAGTATTTCGTATTTGTCCGTGGAAAAAAGAAATAATAGAGGGGATGCTGGGCGCCGACCTGCTTGGTTTTCACATCGGCTATCACGTCGATAACTTTTTAGAAACCGTGAACCAAACCGTGGAAGCCCAGGTAGATAAGATTCGCCCGTCGATCACCATGGGTGGACACAAAACTCTGATCCGGCCGTATCCCATCAGTGTGGATGCCGAAAGCATCAGCGCGGAGGCCGATAGTCCGGAAATCGAAGAAGCCATTAAAAATTTGCGCCACACCTTTGACCTGAATTATGAATTTATCGGGGTAGGGGCCGACCGCGTGGATTATACAAAAGGAATTCCCGAAAGATTTAAAGCGATTGATCTTTTCCTCGAAAAAAATCCCAAGTATCACAAAAAGTTTGTCTATATCCAGGCCGGCAGTTTGAGCCGCATTCATATTACCGATTATAAGGATATTAATGACGAAATTAATGATCTGGTTGAAAATATCAACTGGAAATATTCATCCGATCACTGGACGCCCATTATTTTAGTGCGCCGCCATTTTTCATCTAAAGAATTAATCGCGCTTTTTAAACTAGCCAATTTCTGTGTTGTTTCTTCTCTGCATGACGGGATGAATTTAGTGGCTAAAGAATATGTCTCTGCCTGCGACGCAGAGAAGGGCGCCCTGATTTTATCGCAGTTTACCGGCGCTTCGCGGGAATTAGCCGATGCCATTATGGTTAACCCTTACGCGCCCGCTTCTTTTGCGGATGCCATCAAGCTGGCTATCGAAATGCCGAAAGAAGAAAAAGCAGAACGGATGCGCCGCATGAAAGAAACCGTGCGCGAAAACAACATTTACCGCTGGGCCGAAAATATCATTCAAACCCTTTTAAAAATATAGATGAAATATATCTTATTGTTAGACTACGATGGTACCTTAACGCCGATCGTCAAAACTCCGGAACTAGCTAAACTTTCGTCTGCTAACCGCCGGCACCTAAAAAAACTTGCTGAAACCAAAGACCTGACGGTTTGCATTGTCAGCGGCCGCGCCCTAAAAGACATAAAAAACAAAGTAAAAATCCCGGACATATATTATATCGGCAATCACGGCTTTGAAATGGAAGGGCCCCAAGGAAAAATGATTCAGTCCCAGGCCAAAAAATATCTGCCATTAATGTCCAAAATCAAAAAAGATCTCAAGCCGCTGCTTAAAATCAAAGGCGTCATCGTAGAAGATAAAAAATTCACGTTGAGTGTGCATTATCGATTGGCTTCTCCCTCCGGAGCACGTAAAATCAAAGCGCTGACCGAAAAATATTTAAAACCCTACGCTAAAGCAAAGCGCATCCGGGTTACCTACGGCAAAAAAGTAATCGAAATCCGCCCGCCGATTAAATGGGATAAGGGTAAAGCCGTACTTTGGATCTTAAATGCGCTAAAAATTAAGGATGCCATCCCGATTTATATCGGCGATGATGTCACCGATGAGGATGCCTTTCGGGTGCTGAAAAAAATCGGCGTAGCGGTCCGCGTCGGCCGCGCTAAAAAATCGTGCGCCGACTATTTTTTAAGAGAAGTCGGCGAGGTTTACAAACTTTTACACTTCATTCAAAATGTGATAGAATCATCGCCAAGTTGTGTTAAAATGCCCAAGAGGAAAAAATAAAGATGAAAGCTAAAGTCCCTTTTGTTTTTTATACCAGTTCACAGCTCGTTCAAATTACCGGCAAAAAAGCCGCGCACTTAAAAGAATTTGTTGAAGTCATGAAAGAAGTTGAAGACTCAACTATCTTTTACCACATCCACCACGCTTACCGCGAACACCAGTTTGCCCCCGGCGCTTACTCTAACGATTTTGCCCACTGGGTCGGCGAAGAACTGGGCGAATCCGCCCTGGCCGAAAAACTGGCTAACTTAAGCATTAAGGATGTCACCAGCTTGTCGGTGCTGCGCAGCAGAATTATTGAAATTGTTGAAGAATTTCTTAATACCGCCACCGAAATCCGCCGCGCCGCTCCCCAGCACGAATTCTATTTTTGTAAAAACATCGGATTTATCAGTAAAACCAAGTATCAGGCCTGGGATTTAGGCGAATTTTGCGAAATGCTTAAAAAAGTGGGGCTGCGTTCACTCTTCTTTCACTTTTTTGAAGCCCGCCTGCGCTTAAACCGCCGCACCAACGACTTTTCGGACTGGATCAAAGCCGACTTCAATGACGCGGTGCTGGCTAATAAAATTGAAGCGCTGGATCCTTACGTTTATACCCTAGATGAATTACGCGATAAAATTATTTCACTGATCAAAGCAAGCCAAGGTTTTCCATGGAAGAAGGCGGTTAAATGGCTCAGTTCAAAATTAAAGATTACGCAAAAATAATTCGTCCGCAAAATTTTGACGAACTGCAGCTCCTGGCCGAAAGGGTCAGGGGCAAAACCCTGAAAATGGTTAATTCTACCGCGGTGGGCGGCGGCGTGGCCGAAATCTTAAGCCGCTTTATTCCGCTGATTAACGAGTTAGGGGTTATAACCAAATGGGAAGTAATTAAAGGTTCGGGAGCGTTTTTTGGGGTAACCAAGGCCTTTCACAATGCACTGCACGGATCCAAAGTGGACGTTTACGGCCAGATGTTTGAAATTTTTCGTGAAAATAACGAAGAAAACCGGCGCAATATGACTTTTGATGAGGATTTTGTGGTGATTCACGATCCGCAGCCGGCCGGCCTGATTGAATCCAAGAAAAAATCTAAAACAAAATGGGTGTGGAGATGCCATATCGATCTTTCCAATCCGCAACCCGAGATCTGGAACTTTTTAAAGGGCTACGTTTCTAAATATGACGGTTCGATATTTTCAACTCCCTGGTTTGCCAAAGAACTGCCCATTCCGCAGTATTTTATTTTTCCGGCCATCGATCCGCTGAGCGAAAAAAATAAGGATTTAACCCCGTCCGAAGTTGATAAAATACTCAGAAAATACAATATCGACCGCAGCCGGCCCATTGTTACCCAAATTTCTCGTTTCGATCGCTTAAAAGATCCGGTGGGCGTCATCAAAGCCTACAAATTAGCTAAAAAGCATACCGACTGCCAGCTGGTTTTAGCCGGCGGATCGGCCTCCGATGATCCGGAAGGGGCAGAAGTACTGGAAGAAGTTAAAAACGAAGCGGGTAATGATCCGGACATCCATATTTTATCGCTGCCGCCGTTTGCCGATTTAGAAATTAACGCTCTGCAGCGGGCTTCGACCATTGTTATGCAAAAATCTCTGAGAGAAGGCTTTGGCTTAACCGTGACCGAGGCGCTCTGGAAAGGTAAACCCGTAATTGCCAGCGCGATTGGCGGAATTACCCTGCAGGTTATCCATAATTTTACCGGTCTTTTGGTGCACTCCGTTGAAGGTGCGGCTTATCAAATCCGCTATTTACTCAATAACCCGCAGGTAGCCGAACGGCTGGGTAGATACGGCAAAGAACAGGTTCGTGAAAAGTTTTTGATTACCCGCATTCTGCGAAATTATCTCTTATTACTGATTGCACTAGACCATCCTAATGAAAACATCATTCAACTTTAAAAACATCGTCCTGATTGGTTTTATGGGTTCCGGCAAAACCGAAGTCGGTAAACGCTTAGCAGAGAAATTGGGCTGGAACTTTATTGATACAGACGATATCATAGAAAAGACCGACGGCCGCAAAATCCCGGAAATATTTCAGATCAAGGGTGAAAAATATTTCAGGAAACTCGAGTCGCAAACCATTGAAACCCTGCAGACTTATCGTAATTTTGTGATTTCAACCGGCGGCGGCATCGTTTTAAAAAAAGAAAATGCGGCGGGCTTAAAATCGGTAGGGCCCTTGGTGCTACTGGCGGTCGATCCCAAAACAGCATTCGAACGCCTGGCCGGAGTTAAAAACCGGCCGTTAATTGACGTGGATGATCCCGAAGAAAAGATTCGGGAAATTCTGGAGTACCGCACTCCAATTTATAATGCGGTGGCGGATTATGTGATTGATACTAATAATTTAAGTATCGATCAGGTAGTCTACGAAATTTTAGAGGAGTTAAATTCAAATGGGTAAGGTTAAGGTTGAGCTGGGAGACCGCAGTTACGAAATATTCATTGGTTCCGGAATTCTGGAAAACTTTGGAAAATTAGCCAAAGAAAAGAAATTAGGGCCGCAAATTGTCATCATTACCGATCCTTTAGTATGGGATTTGCACGGCGCACCCCTGCGCAAAGGTTTAAAAGACGAAGGGCTAAAGTTTAACGTTTTAACCGTTCCCCGCGGCGAGCGCTACAAAAACATCCGCAGTGCGGTTAAATTATATGATTCCTTGGTAAAAATTAAAGCACACCGTGACTCAACCATCGTGGCTTTTGGGGGCGGAGTGATCGGCGATTTAGCCGGTTTCGTGGCGGCCACCTACATGCGCGGAGTAACTCTGGTTCAAATTCCAACCACGCTTTTGGCACAGGTAGATAGTTCGATAGGGGGAAAGACCGGCGTTAATCATCCTAAAGGCAAAAATCTGATTGGCGTATTTTGTCAGCCGCAGCTGGTCTATATTGATGTGAAAACCTTAACCACTTTGCCCGAAAGAGAACTGCAAACCGGATTAGCCGAAGTTGTAAAATACGGCGTGATTGCGGATGACGCTTTCTTTAAGTTTGTTGAAACCAATGTAGCGCATTTGACCACCGCCGCATTTGAAACCGATGAAAAAATGCGGGCGGCCATGAAAGTCTGGGAGCGGATCGTTGAAGAATCCTGCAAAATTAAAGCGCGGGTGGTATCGAAGGACGAGCGCGAATCCGGCCTTAGAATGATCCTGAATTTTGGACACACCATTGGCCACTCAATTGAAACCGTAACTAAATATGCTAAGTATAATCACGGGGAGGCGGTTGCGGTGGGAATGGTGGCGGCCATTAAGCTTTCTAATACGATGGGCATTACCGACGCTAAGCAGGTAGAACGATTAGAGAGTCTTTTACAAAAGCTTAATCTGCCGACGTCGGTCGATAAATTATCTTCGCGCAAAATATTTAATAATTTGCTTTTAGATAAAAAAGTTAAAGGCGAAAAACTGCATTTTGTTTTACCGGATAAAATCGGCAAAGTAGTAATCAAAACCGATATTCCGGATGCCAAAATAAAAAAGGTGCTCAAGACGATTGGCTGCAGATAAAGGGGTAAACATGGACCCAAGAAAACAACTAACCATCATCAAGGCCGGCTGTGTCGAGTTAATTCCCGAAGACGAATTGCTTAAAAAACTCTCCAAAGGAAAACCCTTAAAGATAAAGTTTGGCGCTGACCCTTCGGCACCCGATTTACATCTCGGGCATACCGTAATCCTGCAAAAACTGCGTACTTTTCAGGAACTGGGCCACGAAGTTATCTTTATTATCGGTGATTTTACCGCCATGATCGGCGATCCTTCCGGAAAATCCGAAACCCGTCCGCAATTATCAGAGAAGGAAGTTAAACAAAACGCCGAAACTTACAAAAAGCAGGTCTTTAAGATCCTTAATCCTAAAAAAACCAAGATCGTATACAACTCAAAATGGCTCAAGGATATCAAATTAGCTGATATCATCCATTTAGCTTCACAATATACCGTGGCCCGCATGCTCGAGCGCGATGATTTTATGAACCGCTACGAAAAAGAGCGGCCCATCTCCATTCACGAGTTTTTATATCCGTTAATTCAGGGTTACGATTCGGTGGTCGTTAAATCGGATATTGAAATTGGCGGAACCGATCAAAAGTTTAACTTATTAGTAGGGCGCGAACTGCAGCGGCAATATAAAGAAGAGCCGCAGGTTATCCTGACCATGCCGATCCTCGAAGGTTTAGATGGCCAGAAAAAGATGAGTAAGTCTTTGAATAATTATATCGGCATAACGGAGCCGTCGCTCGAGATCTTCGGTAAAATCATGTCTATTTCGGACGAACTAATGCTGCGTTATTATGATCTGGTATCGGGATTAACACCGCAGCGCATTAAAGAAATTAAAGAGCTCATCCGCAGTGAAAAATTACATCCTAAAAAAGCCAAGTCTGAGTTAGCGCAAATATTAGTGGAACGTTTTTATTCCGCCAAAGAAGCCAGGGTAGCGGCGGCGGAGTTTGAATCCATCTTTAAAGAAGGCAATGTTCCTCAGGATATCGAGCTTGTTAAAATCCCTAAACATGAATTAAAGCATAATAAAATCTGGCTTCCCAAGTTGATGCTGCTTTGCGGGCTGTCTGACAGTACGTCCAACGCGCGCCGGGTCATTAAACAAGGCGGCGTAAAAGTAAATAATAATAAAATTACCGAAGAAAAAGCCGAAATTGATGTATCTAGCGAAACATTGATTCAGGCCGGCAAGCGAGGTTTTAAAAAAGTTATATGCGCATAGGCTTTGGTTACGATTGTCATGCACTGGTTAAGGGCCGCAAACTGATCTTAGGCGGGGTCGAAATTCCTCATTCCAGCGGTCTTTCCGGACATTCCGATGCCGATGTTTTAACCCACGCGATTATCGATGCCATTATCGGGGCGTTAGGGGAAGGGGATATCGGAAAACATTTTCCGGATACCGATCCGGCCTATAAAGATATCTCCAGTTTAAAGCTTCTGGAAGAAATTAAAAAGTTATTAAATAAAGATCAGTATTCAATCCACAATATTGATACCACGGTAGTATTACAAGAACCTAAATTAGCGCCGTTTGTTGACCAAATACGCTTGAATCTAGCTAAAACCCTGGGGATTCCTGCCAATCAAATCAATATCAAAGCCAAAACCGAGGAAAAGCTGGGTTTTACCGGCAATAAACAAGGTGTCAAAGCATATGCCGTATGTTTACTTCATCAAGTCATTAAGTAACCATTCTGGTTTTAAAGGAAATTTAAATGTCAAAAGTAAGAGTTAGATTTGCGCCAAGTCCCACCGGCAATTTGCACTTAGGCAGTGCCCGCACCGCGCTTTTTAATTATCTTTTTGTTAAATCGGTAGATGGAGTAAATATTTTAAGAGTAGAAGATACCGATTTTGACCGATCGGCTGAGGTTTACGTAGAAAATATCTTAGAAGGATTGAAATGGCTGGGGATTAATTATGATGAAGGACCCTTTTATCAATCCCAGCGTCTCGAAATCTATAAAAAGTATGCCGATAAAATCCTCAAAGAAGGCCACGTCTATAAATGTTACTGCACCAGCGAAGAGCTGGAAGAACGCCGTAAAGTGGCGCTTTCTTTAGGAAAGCCGCCGCGCTACGACGGCCGCTGTAAAAAATTAACCCCCGAACAAATGAAAAAGTTTGAAGCCGAAGGCCGGACCGCAACGATAAGATTTGAAGTAGGGGACCGGGTGATAAAATTTAATGATCTGGTCAGGGGCGAGGTTAAGTTTGATTGCTCATTAATTGGCGATTTTGTAATCATCAAGTCAAACGGCACCCCGGCTTACAACTTTGCCGCAGTCATTGATGATGCCTTAATGAAAATCACTCACGTGGTTCGCGGAGAAGATCACATTTCAAATACTCCTAAACAAATTCTCTTGTACGAAGCTTTAGGTTTTACTCCTCCGCAGTTTGCTCATATTTCGATGATCTTAGGGCCGGACCGTACCAAGTTATCCAAAAGACACGGGGCCAAATCAGTGTCTGAGTTTATGGAAGAAGGTTATTTAAAAGAGGCCTTACTTAATTTTTTAATGCTGCTTTCCTGGTCGCCCAAACACGATCAAGAAATATTATCTCTGGATAAAGCCGTAAAATTATTCAAATTAGAAGATCTTTCCAAAAGCCCCTCGGTTTTTGATATCGAAAAACTGCAATGGATGAATGGCATCTATATCCGGCATTTACCGGTCAAAGATCTGACCGAAAGATGTATCCCGTTTATGAAACAAGCCCAGTACGACGTTAATAAATATGCGGGCAGACAGCTGGAAGAAATTGTTGATTCGGTTAAAGACAACCTGATCGTATTGTCAGATATCGCAAAATACGTCGATTTTTATTTTAAAGACGAACCCGATTATCAGGATGTAAAGGACGCACTGTATAAGCCCGAATCAATAAAGGTGTTAGAGCTTTTCCCTAATAAAATCGAGCGTTTATCCGAATTTTCGCATGAATCGATCAATGCCAGTTTAGCTGAAATCGCCAAAGAATTAGGTTTGAAAAAAGGGCAGGTTTTAAAACCGGTGCGCATTGCCTTAACCGGTAAAACTGCCGGTCCCGAACTATGGCGGGTTATCCGGATTTACGGCGCCGAAAAGTGTAAAAAGTATATCGAACACGCCTTAAAATCCAGAAAGATGTAATTTAATGGAAAAAGTTCGCTTAGGAGTAAATGTTGATCATATTGCAACCCTCCGGGAAGCCCGCAAAGAGGGGATTCCCGATTTAATGGCTGCGGCTAAAGAGGCTTTATCAGGCGGAGCCGATGGAATTGTCTGCCATTTGAGAGAAGACCGACGCCATATTCAGGATGCGGATGTTTATGCTCTGCGCAAATTAGCCAAAAGATTAGATTTTGAGATGGCCGCCACTGACGAAATGGTAGAAATTGCCACTAATATTAAACCCGAGATGGTAACCATTGTTCCCGAAAAAAGAGAAGAGTTAACCACCGAGGGCGGTCTGGATGTAGTTACCATATTTGAAGACCTTAAACCCAAAGTGGCTAAGTTAAACGCGGCCGGAATCTTAGTTAGCTTATTTATCGAACCGGACCCGGTGGTCATCCGTAAATCCAAGGAAACCGGAGCTGCTTATATTGAAATCCATACCGGACGCTACGCAATTGCGAAAGATCCCAAACCCGTATTAGATAAAATCATCAAAGCCTGTAATTTAGCCGAAGAATTGGGACTAAGGGTCAACGCCGGCCACGGCTTGGACTATCAAAATACGCGTGCCATCGCTGAAATTCCCCAGGTTGAGGAATTGAATATCGGATTTAGTATTATTGCGCGCTCGGTTTTTGTAGGAATTAAACAGGCGGTCAAAGAAATGGTCGACCTGCTGAATGCATAGTATATAATATAATGTATAAGCCCGCCTAAGGCGGACAGGGAGTTAGTATGAAAATTGCCATTGGATCGGATCACGGCGGATACGAATTAAAAGAATATCTAAAGAAATACTTAGCAAGAAAAAGACATCAAACCACCGACTTTGGTACTTTTAATCATGATTCAGTTGATTATCCGGATATTGCCAAGCCGGTAGGCAGGTCGGTAGCTAAAAAAGATTATCACTTTGGTATTCTTATTTGTGGTACCGGCATTGGGATTTGCATTGCGGCTAACAAAGTTCCTGGAATCCGCGCTGCAGTTTGTCACAATGTTTACACTTCTCAAATGGCCCGCGAACATAACGATGCGAATGTCTTGTGTTTAGGCGGACGCGTCGTAACTAAAAAAATGGCCTTGAATATTCTAAAAATATTTTTAAAAACTAAATTTGCCGGCGGACGGCACTTACGCAGAGTCAGAAAAATCGGGAGGTAGGGGCTTTGAAAGCATTCATTATGGCGGCAGGCTACGGGACTCGTCTGGAGCCGTTAACCATTGCGGTTCCAAAGCCGCTCGTTCCCATCGTCAATAAGCCTTCGATGCTGCACAATATCGAGCTCCTGCATTTTTACGGATTTCGCGAAATCACCGCTAATATCCACTATCATCCCGAACAAATTCAAAACTATTTCGGCGACGGAAACGAATTTGGCGTGCAGCTGAGGTATTCGTACGAAGAAGAGCTAATGGGGACCGCGGGCGGGGTGTGGAGGATGGGAAAAGTAATTAATGACGTGCAGGATACCTTTGTGGTCATGAGTTCGGACGCGATCACGGATATCAATTTGTCAAAAATTGTGGATTTTCACAAAAAGAAAAAAGCGCTGGTAACCATCGGCCTGGCGCCGGTTGAAGACCCCAGTGAATTTGGCGTGGTAATTACCGATGCTGATAGTAAAATCAGCGCTTTTCAGGAAAAACCTAAAAAAGGCAAAGCTTTATCCAACATGGTCAATGCCGGTATCTACGTTATGGAGCCGGAAGTGCTGGATATGATTCCGGCTAATACTTTTTATGATTTTGGAAAGCAGCTCTTCCCAAAACTGGCGGAAGGCAAGGATGAAATTTATGGTTATAAAATGACCGAGTACTGGAGTGACGTTGGTAATTTAAGCCAATATCGCACGGCCAATACCGATGCGATGACCGATAAAGTAAAGCTCAGGATTCCGGGCAAAAGGTCAGCAAAAAATATGTGGTTATCCAGGGGAAGTAAGGTTTTGGATAAGGCGGGGATCAGCGGAGCGGCGGTTGTCGGGGTAAGCAGCCATATTGGTAAAAACGTAAAAATTACCGGCCATACGGTTATCGGCGGTTTGTGTATTATTGAGGACGGGGCCGAACTGCATAATACCATTGTCTGGCCCAACGTATATATCGGAAAGAATACCAGAGTTGAAGACAGCATTATCGGGGCCTGGTGCCATCTGGATAGTAATGTTACCGTAGGCAAAGGAACGGTTATTTCTAATCGTTGCCGCGTCAGAAACAATACTAATATTCCTGCGGGTACCAAAATTTCTCCGGATGCGATTGTGTGATTTATGAAAATTGCTTTTGATGCCCGGTGGATTCATTCATCAAATTTAGACGGGTTGGGGGGCTATGCCCTTAACCTGCTGATCCACCTGCTTAAAAATGATCCGCAAAACCGGTATTTAATCTTATTCGACCGTGAAGACCGCCGCCGGTTTATTATTCGTGAACTTACTAAAGCCGCCGTTCCCAAAGAGCGTTTCTCTGAACTAACAACTTTTTCCGAAACGTCAGCCTTAAAAAACACATTTTGGCTGCCGCGGATTTTAGGCCACCATCAGGTGGACGTGGCTTTTGCTCCCAATTATATTTTTCCGCCGTTTTTTAAGAGATATAAAACGGTGGTGATGGTTCCGGATTTAATCCCGTTTTATTATCCGCGGTATTTAAAACGGGCCTGTTATTTTATGAAATTTATCCACCGCTTCCGGGCCGTCGTGCAAATGATATTTAAACGCAGTGATTTAATCATTGCGTTATCCAAAGGAATTCAAAAAGATATCGAAACCCACTTTAAAATTGATCCGGCTAAAATTAAACTGGTTTATCCGGGCATCGAAGATATTTATTTTCAGCCGATACCGAACGATGAAATTGCCATGGTCAAAAAGATTTATAGCCTTCCCGATAATTATATTTTATACTTCGGCCGCCACGAAAAAGAAAAAAATATTGACGCCTTAATTAATGCGTATGCCCGGCTGCCCGAAGACTGGCGTAGTAAAATAAAACTTTTTATTGGCGGATTGCATTCAAATTTAACTTCACAGGAATTGGATAATTTAGTCAGTAAATTAGGCATTAAAGACAATGTTATTTTTCCTGGATATATAGCCAAAAATCATCGACCCACTATTATTAAAATGGCTAAGGCGATGGTCTTTCCTTCAAGCTACGAAGGCTTCCCATTAGTCGTATTTGAAGCGATGGCGGCTAAGGTGCCAGTAGTTGCCTCCGAACGCTTTAAAAGTGAATGCGGCGAGGCTATCTGCGCGGTAGAATCAACCAATAACCGCCAAATTGCGGATGAATTGAAAAAGTTGTTGTCCGACTTCACCTTTTATTCAAAAATGCAAAAAACGGGCCAGGAATTAGCTGGCCAATTCCGCTGGGACGCTGCGGCCAAAAAAGTGCTGAAATTGCTAAATTCGCTGGGACCCCAAAATTTGTGATCGCCCCAAAAAAAATTGCGGTTTTCATGCAAGTTTCATGCAAGTTAGCCCGATAGGACAAGTGGAAGCAATGTATAGTATAAAAATAACAATTTATCCTTTAAGATAAAAAAGGAGAGTTTATATGGGATTCAATGTTTTTGGTGCGAATGTAGGCGGAGCTTTGAACAGAGCAACCTATAGTGTCGGGGGCAAGGCAAAGGAATACGGAAAGCTGGCACAAAGTGTTGGTCGAGGGTTTAACCTTTTAGGATATGCGTTACACGGGGAGTTTAAAAAATCAACCGATGGTCTTGCTAATCGTGCCGGGGTTGATGAACAAGAGCAAGATAGACTCACAGGTGGAACTGATACTGATTTAAATGGTGAAGCAGAAGTGACGGCTACCGGAAACGAACAAATTGTTGCCCCGGTAAATTTCTCAGATCCAAACAGTTCAGCCGGCGGCACCATAGACATTACTGGATAAGGAGTAATCAATGCCATTTCAAATTGATTGGGTTACGATTGCAATTGTACTTTTTGTGATTTTAGTTTTGTACCATGGTACAAAAATCATCTCTTCATACTTAAAATTAAGAAACACCAAAAAGAAGCTTAAAGAATTAGATGCCCAGCTTAAAGGCATCAATGCTCAAATTGAAACTCATAAAAATAAAATTCAAGCTGAAATTAATCAGCGGCAAAATAAACAGGAATAAATATGACAACCTTTGATCCAGTAAATACTAATTCAGCCAGATCACTTATCCCTCGGTTCGAGAGAGGGACCCCGGATGAGCAGATCAGCCGTGACGAGTGGGGTCACCATAACGATCCTGATCAATTTAATAGTCATGATAGCAATGGTGATGGTAAGTTGAATGCAGACGAATTTTTAGAACTGATTAATGCAAATCGAAATATCACCATTTATGACATTGACGGAAAACCCATCGGTGTGGTAGAAGAAGGGGTGCTTACTGAAGTACCACCGGAAGCCAATCCGGCTGCGGATGAAGTAGATCCAGATGACACTACTGCAGATGCTGGTCTTTTAGCTGCACCAGGTGAAGCCTCCGATAACTCAACAGAAATAGACGCTCTCCGCAAACTTTATACTCTAGTGAGTGAAGGAGAACGAGTGATCATTGGTGGGCAAGCAATTGATCTTCCTCCAATGATGATGGAGGCTTTTGGGATCCGGGGCACCGAAAGAGACTGGGTTGGCAAGGCGAAAAACTTTTTAGAAACACGTGGTGGTGAGATTTACGTTAGAGGAGACAAACTGTTTAAATTTTTAAAACATACCACGGATATTGATGATGCAAATTTAAAAGTTGTGGAAGCACTTTTTGGAAATTATGACGGACAGATTACCGCAGAAGATGCCATCTTGTTAGATGATTTTATTAGTATCATGCGGGGCAAGATGATTGACCTCACTACCGAAGGTGAGTATTTTGGTGAATGGGTCACCCGCCGTCTGCAAAAATTTGATTACAGTGAGCTGGGCAACAGACTACAGGCCCTGAATTTTAAAGCACTGGGACCGAAAGCTGAGCAAATCTATAACCTGGCCCTCTTGAGAACCAGAGAATCAGATAAAAAGGCTACCGAACCAAATTGGGATTATGTAGCCATGTATTTAATGAACAACTTCTTTAAATCAGCTAAAAAATCTTATAATCCTACACAAAAAGCAGTCATGATGCAAATAAAGTGGGACGATCCGCTGGCACTGCAGGAACTAGTGCACGAAATTTCTTCTCGAGACGATGCCGGTGAAGAAATTACGGTTAGCATTATCGGAAGTTGGTTATCCGAAGGCGAACTACCAAGTACCAGAGATCTTTTATATCTACTTAGAGCTTCGCACGGTAATGTGGATGCCACATTAGAACCAGTTACGGTGGCGGAAAGCGATACCTCAGCCGCCGAAATCACAGCTTCTTTAGTTGTAGGGAAATAACCTTTATGTTTGACCTTTCTCCCTTTGAAATTAGTCTTTTAGTCTTGGCCGCGATTGGGTTATTAGGTGCATTCTATTTTCTGATGAGAGGAATCAAGGCTAAATCCGATCGAAAATTAAGACTTATTGCCAAACGTGCACGCAGTGAAGCAAAAATTGAAAAATATCGGGAGCACATTCAAGATAACATTGATCAAACCAAGGCCAAATTACAAGATCAAATCAACCAATCCAAGCGTCAATAATCCTTCCTTTTCGAGACTGCCTCATTCAGCAAAAAATATGCATTATTTATGCAAGTTTTTGCCTTCAGAACCCGATATATTTAGTGAAGCCACGCTAAAAACTATATAGTTAAAAGGCAAATTTTATTATGGTTAATTTTGAGGTCGTAAATAGCATCCAAAATATTGAAGATTTAAAAGACGATTTACCAATCGGGGAACCTACTCAATCTAATTATATCCCCAATGAGATAGAAATTTCGGATGATGTTTTAAAAGTTGATACTGCCAGCATTAACAATAATCCTTCTTCGCCTTCCTCAAAATCTGACTTCAAAAGTATTAAAAAAGCCTTACAAAACGACCATCATAACTTCATCAAAAACTTTCAATTTTACTGGGGCCAATATGGTGGTGGGGAACCATTAAATGGCAGTTGGTCTGGTGTTACGCAGGCTCTGTTCAACAACGGTTTACTAGATGGAATCGATCTTCCGGGAGATACCCATCAGTGTGATGGTGATATGCCAGACGGGTGGGATTCAACAGACTCAACATCTGAAACCGGTGGAACCGAAAATAGTGGATCTACAACAAACGATACCTCTTCGACGAATGAAACGATGGGAGATCTTTTTGACAGCGTGGATAACATGATTGATGAAATTAACTCAATTATTGATGGGTTTTCTGCTGATGATTTTGATTTCGACCAAATGATTGCAGACCAGGATAAGATTATGGAGTATTGCAATATGTTACGTACCATCGCAATTATATTAGAAGGTTTGTATCATTCACGTGAAATGGTTGCCGAAGAACTATCCGGGCATAAAATTGAATCGGATCGCGGATTCAAAAAGATAGTAGAAGGCTATGTTACCAATCGGGTACAAATGATTCAAGCTCAATTGATGGAATCGATAACTAATTATCTTGATCAACTAGAGGCAGATTATGATAAAAAACTTGCCCAAATTGAAGAAGATCACGCTGACGATTGCGATAATATGGATAAGGAAGAAGCCATTGCCAATGCCACCAAAGAGTATGAAGAAAAATTAGAAAAATTAACCAGTCAAATGCAAAGTGCATTCTCAAAACTATACAATTCTGATATCTCGCTTAGTGATATCGGATCTGCTGATGAATTTAAAGAAGAAATGAATGCCTTAGCTAATAATATTATACTGAGCGGTTTTTCTACTATGTCAACTACGGAAAACGGTTATTATGATCCCGGCGTTGAAAAAATGGAGGGGATCCGTAGTAAACTAAATGATTTACACAATATGAACCGGGCGATAACGATTGCACTTTATACTCCGCTAGAGTTAAGAGAAACGGTTTCGCGTGAATTACAGGGAAAAGTAGGTACCGTTTTAAATAAAGATATGACCGTCAGCGCAGAAGAAGAGACCATGGCCATTCAAACCAGTTCATTAGATACCTCCATGAATTTACAACTAAAGTTAGCCCAGGTTCATAACGAATATAACTATCACTATCTGCAATGGGTTAAATTAGATGCTTCTTATGCCGCGCGAGTTTGGGAATGGCTAAACCGTGCCGGAGCTATCGTAATGTCCATTTTCTCGATTGTTTGTCCTTATTTGATGATCGGTGTAGTAGCGGCTAATATTGCAGCTAGTTTATGTAATTTTGCCGGTCAAAATGAAGCAAATAATAATATTGATGATTCATTTGATTTAGACGTACCGGATCGCGTAGAGGAAGAGGAAAACTCAGACCCAAGTTGGGTGCCGCAGACATCCGGCCAGCAAAGTGTGCTGGATGGTATTTCAGATATGGGTTACATCGAAGGTGACGATGGTCTGCTGTATTTTGATACCACGATCAGTGCGCAATTATATGGTGAAATGGGAGCGATGCAAAATATTATTAGAGCCCAATTACTTATTTTGGAAGCCAAGCAAGATTTAAGAAATACCGTAAAAGAAGAACTAGATGGATTCCCGGCCGCTTCCAATAATTCAACTACCGTTAAAAATGCTTATGCTTCTCAAAATGCCATGTATCTATTTGCGTCCCAGGCGCGCACCTTTGTCAAAGATCAAATTCGTTTTTATACCAATACCGAACGTATGCAACAAGAGCAAATTGATAAAGCCGCCACTAACTGTTGGATTTCCATTGGGGCTTCGGCATTGGGTGGAATACTTTCGATAATTAATCCGGCTTTGGGAGGAATTGTTGGAACGCTGTTGGGTGCCGCAGCTTCAATTATTACGAGTGCGGTGAATAATAGCTGGGCTATGGATTATGATCAGCTGCATGCGGGTGCAAACTTTGTGGATGATACTAGCATTAATGGGAGTGGTTCCAACCATCATGATCCGGAATTTCCCGAAACCGAGTTAGACGTCGCAGAACAAGATGTTTTACAAGATGCTACGGCATTAGGATTTATTGAAACTGGAACCAATGGATTTAGCGGACCGCTCGGTGGTGCTTATTTCACCGTAGATCCTGCACAAATTATAGAATTGCGACAAAAACTAGCTGAAATCCAAAATCGTAGAATGGGTATTATTACCATCCGGAGAGCGCTGGCAGAAATGCGTAAAGCGGTACATGCTGAAATGACTGGAAAAGTGGGCACCATGGGTAAATCCTATCAAACTTCCACCGAGGCTGCGGTAGCCCAAACCAGGATTATTGGACAACAACTCCAGCATATTATAAATTTCGTTAGTCAAAAAGCACAACTTGAAAACCGGGTCACCGATGCCAAAAAGCAACTGGTGCAAGATATTATCTCAGGAAGCATCTCGGGAGGAATTTCGATAGCCGGAACGATCCTCGGTGCTGCAGTTAAAGGAGCTACCGATGTTATTTGGGCCGTGGCTAATAGTGTTGCTAATTTTTCCAGTAATCTGTGTCAGATCATATTCAGTGCATCAGATATTAATGAGAGTTCAAATATGCTTAATGAAGAAGACCTTACCCAGCGCCTCATCGAAGGTTTGAGGAAGACCTATTCATCCGGGAAAGACGATAATTCTATCCGGGAAGCAGAACTCAATGTGTTATCTCAAATTACAACTGAGCTCATTGAGTCTATGCAAGGGGGATTATGGGGATTAAATGCCGGATGGAAAGACTATTTTGCCAGTTTAATGGAAAAAATATTTAGGATTCAAGAAGCACAACGTAAAATATTACAGGGCATTGTCGAGATGAAAGCCAACGTGCACCAAACGTTTACCGGAAAACCGTCGGTGATGCTGATGGATGCTTCATCACTGCTGAGCGCTGAAGAAACCAAGGCCATGAGTTTAGTTTCAGATATGTTTAGTTACCTGGAAATGATCGTGACTCAGCATAATCGTATGGCTCAAGCGGAGAAAAATCTTTGGCTTTCAATTATCGAATCGGTGGCTACCGTAGCACAATCCATTGCTTATACTGTTTCAACGGCTAATGGTGAGAAAGCCGATAATCTGCAAAAAGACATGAAAGACAATCCAAACCTTAATACCTTAAAAAATAATATCGAGCTGGCTAATTTTTCGAAGCAATCTACCAAGTGGTATAACATTTATTTATTAATGAATATTTGCCAAACCTGGAACCGGGTTGTTGTCGGAAATTTAATTGATTTAGCTTTAAGCGATAAGTACGCCAAAAATGGTCCTAATATTGCAGTGGATGCTACCTCGGATTGTGAATTTGCTCAGATGAAAAAAGAGGCGATCGAGGCTAGTCTGCAAAAGGGACAAGCGGAACTATCCCGCATGAATTCGGCGGCTTCTTTTGAGAAATTTCAGGAGTTTTATCAAGCCGCCTGGCAATCGTTGGAAGACGTTAGTTATTTAGTAGCTAAATTGGCAAAAGAAAAAGCGGACCAAGGATTTGCGGTTGTGGACAAAGCTAATCGTCAGGATTATTACAACTCATGTACTAGTGCTGGTCAAAACTACCTTGAAATTCAAGAGGATCTCCTGGATCTATTGGAGCTTTTAGAAACGGTTCCACGTGATTCTGATCAGGCTCAAGAAATTAGAGATCAAATTACTGCTAAATCCAATCAGCTAGAGACCATGAGTACAGAAATGGTGGAATTAATCGAAGTAGCTGAAGAAAATAGGGTAGTAGAAGCTTCACGCGATACCAAAGGTACGCCGCAAATACCAATCTTTGATATACATAATGTAACACCTCAATTTCAGCAACAGGTTCAAAGCAGCACCACCGCACTCTTAGCATATGCCGATCAGCTGATGGCACAAATGCAACCAACGGATACCACGGCACCGGTATCGGCTCAAGTGATTGAAGAATGCCCCGAAACAAAGCAAAAACGACTGGAAGCTCAGGAAAGCCTACAATCCTTAAAAACTACCACCGATCGTATGGCAGATAGTGAAATTGTGTTCAAAGGTATTGCTACCATGGAAGAAGCCCAAAGCATAGATCAGGTCTCCAATGGAGAAACTGCTAAACCGGAGACCGAGGAAGAATGCTTAACTAATATCCGAGAGTTAAGGGGCCAAAGATCAGCTATTCTTAATGATAAAACTTTGACCAGAGAACAAAGAGCACAGTCACTACAAGAAGTTTCCAAGAGCTTAAATCTTAATATTCATCACTTAAGAGGCTTCATTAGAAAACGCATGAGCAAAGCTAATCAGGGGTTAGGTGAGCTTCAGATATTAAATAAAGTTGACCGCGAAATGGATCGTTTATTAGCGGAACATTGTAATATTGAGATGACACCGCCGAGTGAATCAGTAGTTGCTCCAGCTGGAACTGCAGCCACTGAACCGGCGCAATCCCAAAGAAGAGAGGAAGATTCTGATTCGGTAAGTGCCCTGGTTGAAGACAGTCTGGCATTAAGAGAAACGATCGAAAGCTCACCAGCTTTAGCTGATCTTGCTCAACCAATTCCGGTTGATAATGTAATGGCCGAATACATTCCGGAAGCACGTTCGCAATCTTCTGATGCTAACTTTAATGCCTTGCTGAATTCAATTGAAGCTTCAATCAATGCCAGAGAAGCGGCTTTAAATAATGAAGGAATACAACCAAATGAGGCCGACATTGCAACCAGAGCAGGGGAAGTTACACTTCCGGAAACTTTAGAAGAGCTTAGAACATTGCGTAGAGAAAAATTAATTGAAAGAACGAATCTTCAGTCTGAATGGCAGGATAATACTCAAGAAATTGATTCCCAGATTGAAACCTTAACTGCGTATACCCAAACTTTACAAGATTTAGAAACGCAAGCCGCAGGTGTAACCCAAATGCTTTCTAATTTAATGAATCAACCCGCAGCCGAAGATGAAGTCATAAAGCTTGAAGCGTTAAATACAATGATTGGCCAAAGAATTGATCATTTAGAAGAAACGTCAGGTCTTTTGAGGCAGTCTTTAGAAGCTACTACCCAAAGATCACTTAATATTATGGGTCAAATTAAGGATATTAATGCAGATATCCAATTAATCGAAGCTAAAATGGATGATGTTAGAGAACGGATTAGTGGTATAGAAATTACTGATGAGGAGCCAAAAACTGCACAACTCAATATTGATACTCAGGTATCGCATAAGAATCCAAGAAGAAGCATCCTTAATGATTTAATGGGTGGTTTTTCGACCTGGATTACACCAAATTCAAGCGCTAATAACGGTTCAACTCAGGCCCGCAGAGTTGATACCGGTAGACAAACCTCTATATATAATGAAAGAGAAAAAGCAGCCCGCGCCCAAGAAGAATTAACCGAAAAAAGTTTTTCTGCCTAAAATTATTTTGCATTTTCATGCAAGTTTTTCGCGTCAAAACCCGATTATCTAGGTGAGAGGAACAATAACCTATGATTGGAAATGTAGCATCAAGCTTAGCTTCGAATGTAACTTCTAAAGTTGCAGAGTATGCTAACGACGTGATTAAGGAGTTGGGCGGAGAAAGTACTCAACAACTTAATCCGGATCAACTGACAGATCAACTGGGAGTTAATACTAGTAGTAAAATCAACGGCGCGGAAAACGAATTAAAAGAAGGACAGATGATTAATGCAATGCTGGGTGGAATGGGTGGCAGCGTAAATTTATTAGTGTAAAGGAATTAAATTATGAGTTATCAAGCAGCGATGATTGCCGGGGGAGTTAACCAAACTGCTTTGGCTAAAACTAGTAAAGCGGAAAATGCTCATAATAATAACGGTATCAGTTTTATCGGATCAATCAGCGAAAGTATTCAAGGTCAACTAGCCGCCACCACGGTAGTTGAAAGAAGCACGATTAAAGATTTAGGAATTAACCAAAAAGAGATTAACGGGGAGGAGTGGGGTTGGCCAGACGAAGAAGATTTAGCACAAGAGTTTATTAATAAAATTGAAAGAATACTAAGCCAGATCCAAGGCTTTAGTTCATAAAAAAAGGAGGTGAAATAATATGACAGCGAACGTAGACATAGTATCACAAGTTTCCGATATGTTAGATACCTTTAGTGCTGAAATGATGAACTTTTTAGGTGAAATAACGGCAAATGAAGGAACCGGTACACTGACACTGCTTAACCAGTCGTACGACATCGATACCACGACTGCCGGTGGTGTAATGAAATCTGATTTCATCGCCAACCAAATGCAAAGTGTAACTCAAAATGCCGTACAAGGAACAAACCTAGTAACTAAAACACTAGGACAGTTAATCGCAAAGTATACCCAATAAGATAACGAGGGGTTTCGCGAGGAACCCCTCTTCTAAAATAATTTATAGCTTTATAAGTTATTTTTGAAGATAAGAAATAATTAATTAGGGAGGAATAAAATGGGATACGTTACACCAACCAGTAAAGTAACTAATGCGGTAGTGTCGATGGGCAGCACAATTGACGAAACCATGCGGAGTTTTTATGAAGAAACCCAGCATATTTTGTCCGCAATGCTTAATTATGATGATGATACAACGTTAGAAATCATGGGTATTACTCTTACCGGTGATCAAATTGTTTCTGCTCCAGGACAGTACTTATTTAATCAGTTTACTTCGGTCTCGGAAAATGTCACCAGCACTTCTTTAAGTATTTGGAATGCGATTAACAAAGCTGAGGAAAGTATCGCGCAAATGATATAATACGGAGAATTTTTGATGTCACAAACAATAGTTGCAATGCAAAAACCAATTAAGCCGGTAAAATTTTCCCTGCCAGATGGTTATTTTGAAGAGATGTTTTATAGCACGGGTAGCTCGCAAGCTGCAGAGTTCCAAGCTAGCACCTTTTTAAATTTTTTAGGTGAGTCTTTTCAGTTCTTATCTCCAGAGTTAATTGATATGTATACGGGGGGAGAAGAGGGAGATGAAGCACTCCAAGCCGATTACGAAGAACTGTGGAGCTCAATTTTTGGCGAGGGATCAATCTTAGATGGAACGGGATTTGGCGCCGGAGGAAAAAACGTTGATTTTTATACGACCGGAAATGATTTCACAATTTATGATGAATACGATACTACCTTTGACGGACAGGCTTACGACGAACTCATTAATTTTACTGATCCATCAAAATATTTTGGGTACGATTTTGATCTTTCCTCATATTGGAGTGGAGCCCAATCTTTTGCTGATAATTATTTAAGTGATCAAAATATCCATGCTTTTATTCAATCCGGTAATTATGCTAGTTTAAGTGCCGAACAATTATTTGATTTTATGGCTTTAGTTACCGAAAAAACTAATCGTATCACTTATGCCATGGGTTATCTGTTCGGTTCTTTCCAGTATATCAATTCACCACTTGATAATGAGGCCATGCAAGCCCAAATGGAATCCGTTTGGGGACAAGGTTTTTTAAATGACTTGGATTGTCACGATCAGTACATTTTTGGTGCATTCTTAAAAATGATGCCGGTGGTGCATGAATACATTGCCGCACTCAAAAACCCATCAACTGGATTACTTTTAGCATCTGAACAATCAGCTTATGCTGGTTTTAATAGCCACCTGGTTGATAAGATGGAAACCTATTTCGAAGAATATATCGAGCAATTCGATCCCAGTATTGATGTGGAGGATCGTGATCAAGCTATCCTTAATCAATATGAGGATGAATACCGCTTCCTACAAAGCTATTTAGGTATATCTTCAAATAACTATAGTTCACTGTATATTGACGAGGTTAATGATGCTTCTTTTCAAAATCAACCCTTTCTGTATAGTTTAAATGATGTACTGGGCAGCAATGGAGCGGTCAGCTGGGCCTTTTATAGTAAAAATGATAGCACCAATATTTCTGATGGTGCTTTTGATTTTGATAATCCATATTTAGCCTATTCACAAATTGGGAGCCTGAGCAATGCCGAAGAGAGAGCCTTAGCCGCCGCGGGTAACTGGGTGGCCATTGCTAATTCCTATATTGGCAACTCTTACGAAAAGGAAATTACTCGACCGATGTCATTTAGCTGTGTCTATCGAAGTCAAAAGGCAAATTATGACATCAAAAAAGATAAATACGACGCCGAAAAAGAAGCAGCAGAATTACGTGAATTACAACTGAAAAAAGCAGCCAGCATGAGCAGAGCAGAAAGAGTAAAAGCACAGAAAAAGAGCGAAGCAGCGAGTCAACAAAAAAGAAAAGAATTATTAGGCTTAAGCAAAGCTGATCAAAAAAAGCAAGCAAAACGCCAAAAATCGCAAAGTAAAAAGCAGCCTTTAAAAGCTTAATTACCCATAAAAATAATCCTCGGTTTCATGCAAGTTTTTAGCCCCAGAACACGATAAATTATATAGAGAGACCCCTTTATAAGGAGTTTTATATATTATGACTGTTGAAGGAACAAATGTAGGAGCTAATTTACAAAAGTTTTCTGCGCCACGTCGCCTTAATTGGAGACAGCAGGAAATTCTTAATAACAGTCGTCAACAATTATTGACCCCACAACAACTTGGTCAGGCTGAAAATTCAGCCGTTGCCCAAAGCGCCGCACAAAGTAATTCTACTGGTTTATCTTGGGAAGAAACTACTAATGACCGTAGCCGCGGTCTAAACATTGATCAAGAAGGAACTTCTGATTTTAACCTTAGTGCTCCCGAAGCTGATATCTTTGCTTTTTCAATGGCCGGTCCTCCGGTTGTTTCAGGCGACCTAAAAAGTGTCGCCAGCCTGCAACAAAGAAGAGAAGAGATTCTAGCGAAACTACCCGAAGATGTCGCTTCAACTTTACGTGATCATGGTGAAGCTTGGGTAGGCCGACACGGCGAAAGAAACACTTTAGTTGGCTTGGCCATGACCATGTTTAAACGTGGCAGCTTGAGAGCCAATGGAGTAAGTAGTTCAGACATAAAAGAATACGAAAATTGTTCGAAAGAAATTGCCGGCGCTGAAGCCCGCGAGAACGTTAAGAAAACTGTACATACACGAGAGTTGCAACGCGTTTTATATAACATTCCGGTAAACATGAGGGTGGCTTAAGATGGCTAAAGGAAACAAAAAACACAAAGCTGAACTTAAAGTTACCAATGAACTTTTAAGTCAACTTATTTTAAGGGCTGAAAATTTAACTGGTAATAAGGGTTATTATTCACCACTTAAGTTAGAAGAAATGGCGCTGGATGCCTGTCGTGAAATTATCAGTGATCTTTTGATCGAAAAAGCTAACCTCGAATATGAATTACATTCGTTGGGTACCGACAAAAAAGAAGCTTCGATAAAAATTGAGCGTGTCAACGCCTATATTTCTCGAGCCGAAAATGCAAAAAAACAGCACATTCTTAAAATTAAAAAGATCTTAGGTAAACAAATTGGAGACGAGGATGAACTGGCTTTAGCGGTAGCCAGGATTGAACAAAAACCGACCGTTTCAGTATTAATTAAAAGTAATTAAGGAGGTGAAATAAAATGGGATCAGCCGCACCAACCAGCTTAACACAAACTTCATCGTGGAAAGGACAAGATACCAACAGCAAAGCTAAGGTATCGCAACAAATGCTTTCTGATTTAGCACGAGTAAATTCTACCCGCAGAAAAGCACCGGTTAAAATGGATGACAGCACAAATGAATCGGCAGAGGCATAAAATATATATCTTGTTTATTTTTTAAAAAAAGGAGGTGAAATGAAAAATGGGAGTAAATTTAGTAGTTGAAAATTCGGCAACCCAAGAAATGACTGCGGCCGTTTCTACGCAGGCAGTTTTAAACCAAGCTGAACAACTTAAGGAAGAATCTATCGCTGATAAAAAAGCAGGCAAAGCAGATAAAAAATCCCAAATCCGATCGTTGCTTAATCCCAAAAACAAGAACAAAGCCGGACTTGAACTGGTATCCAATCTTATTTCCGATTTAAATTCTTCTGGTCTTAAGGTTAATAATGCCAATGTGTTGGTTCAAAATAATACTGCCAAAGAAAAAGGCGGCTTATTTGGTGACCAAGAAGTAAAAGAAGATACAGTTGAAATCAGGGATACGGTACAAAGATTAACCCGTCAAAAAGATGACCAAAATCGTAGACAGCAAAGCTTAAATCCAGAAAAACAGCTAGTTTTAGATGAAGAGGCTACCGAAACCGCTAATCTGTATGCCCAAACATATGCCAACTATTTAGCTCATCCATCCTCTGAAGCCGAGGTTAAAAGAAAATTAGCTAAAATGGAAAATCTGCTTGAAGAGAAAGGATTTACCCCTAAGGATTTATTATCTTTTCAAAATAAAGTTGCGCGTTCGGTTAGACAAGAGGTATCCAAGCAAATAAAAGATGCCTTCTTAAAGCGCTTCTTTTCAAAAGAAAAATCAATAGAGTGGGTGGTTAATAACCGTAACCTGCAAAGCACTTTAGACGACGCCTTTTTTAACCATAAAATTGGCGGACCCGATTTTGGAGGAGAAAATGGAGACCTCCAGGCTACGGCTAACCGTATTGCAGACGAAGCACGAGAAGACGTAAGAAGTTATGTCAGGGATGAAATGGATAAGATGTTGGTTGAGAAACACCTCAAGGGTCCCGATGCTGAAAAAGCTAAAGAAATGTTTAAATTAGGACTAAAGGCAGGTTTAGATATTGATAGCCTGTTGAACACGTGGGCTAAGAAACAAGAAGATTTAGGGTTGACCCCATTCGTTCCGCCGCAAAATAGTATGTTGGGTGCCGGAATGAGTGGTCAAGGTTCAAACCAGCAAAACCAAGAGTCAGTTTTTGATGAAGAAGATAAAAAAGAAATCTTTATTAATTCTTTGAGACATATTTATATGCAACAAGCAATTAGTAATGATCTTTATAGCCGCTTTAAAATTCGATTAAAAATGGCGAAACATAAAAATCAAATGATTAAACTTAATATTCAATTTGAAGAAAAACAGATTAAAGAAGAGGGTAAAGCACTAGCTCGAATAAAACTATTAAAAATGCTTAAGGAGTTTTATTTAGAAAGATCCGCGTATTATCAGCTTTCGGGTCCAGCCTATAAACTGACCGAAAGAAAGATTAAAAGTACCTTAAGTAACTTAGAAAGACTGGGCTTTGCCTTATCTGAATTCGAACAGAAAATATTGATTGATAAGACTAACTTAATCGTACGCGATCAAGTTATTGCCGAATTAAACGAAATTGATTATGCGCTAAAGTTGCATGATCATCCCGGATTTAAACGAAAAAGACCGCTTTTAATGAAGATTTTGGCGCGCATCGAAGCCGAAACTAAAGTTAATACGCCCGCAAATGACGCTAAAATTGTAGAGTATTTACACAGAGGACAAAATGATCTAAGGATCATTGCCGAAGCGGCGTAAAAGGTGAAAAAATGGATGCAAGTGTATCACAAATAAGAACCGACATTTTAAAGAAAAAGGAAGTTCGCCCTCTAGGAGAGAGGGGAGATCAACCCGTCGCTCAAAAAAGGACAATGCAAAACCAAGGGCCGGATAGTGTTAACACCATACTCCCACCTCCGTTTATGCCCGAAATTACACCCGTAAATCCTGACAACTTAATTGCCTTAGCAGATACTAATATGGGAGAAGAAACTGACCTTACAGCTGAGTTAGCATCCCTACGAGACTTTACTCCAGCCCAATTGCGAGAGAAAGTAGGTCAATACAGAGGAAGATTGCGCGTACTTGATAGAGATGTAACCTTTAAGCGGGAAACGCTTGCTGAACCTGGTGTACCAGACCAAGCAACCTTAGCTGGAGCAAGTGAATGTGCGGTAGCAACCAGAGACCTAGGTAAAGAAATGAAAGCATTAGATGATGCAATTGATGACGATGATCCCGAAATGGCAGAAATTAGAAGCGAATTAAATGAAGCTCAACAGGTTTATGCTGAAATAGTTGGGAACTTAGAAGGCTTAGCCGCTGATTTGCATCAAGCAGGTTTCACCGAAATTGCAGATGAAATTGGAAGTATCTTAGCCGAAATCGACGCAATTCAGTCTGGGTTTTCCACCTCCGCAATTACTAACGAAAGCGATGATGTATCTACGCTTGGTAGCACTGGCTCAACCGACTGGATAGGATTAATCGAATCGGCTGCTGATAATCCTGCACTTTTAGCTCTGATTATGAAATTCTTAGAAAATGATGCAGCCATGAGAGAAATCATTGTTAATAATATTCAAGAAAGAAAAGAGGAAGAAAAAGAACTTGAAAAACTAATGGAAAATAAAAAAGAAGAAAGAAAGCCAATTAGAAACGCCCTGATTGAACAAATTCAACAATTAGATACTTATCGTAAAAAACTTAGCGTAGCCTTAGATACTTTGCAAGTTGCTAACCAAAAGCTAGAAGCCATGTCTGACCAGCTTTCTCCTCAGCAATATGCTGCCTTATTACAAGAAATCGCAAGTGCTCGAAGCAAAAGTGTGCAGGCATTAACTCAAGTAGGAGGCCAGAGAAACATTGCAATCCTTCAAGCCCGCGAAGAAGGAATCGACCTCTCTAACGTTTAATAGATAGGAATCTTTCTCACCATTGCTTTGTTAACATAACCCGTACTATTCATCAGCGCCACTACGTTTCTTTTTTTACCAAACTCAATAATGTTAACACAACAGTTACTTTGCCTGATTCTCCAAAAACAATTTAAATCCAACCCTAAAAAGTAAAACAAAATTATTCGATTCATGCCGCCGTGACCAACAATCAGGATATTATCTGAATTATTGGTATGTTTTTTTAAGATGGATTTTAATGCCGCGATACCTCGCTTTTGCATGGCCTCGAGGGTTTCGGCCTTAGGGATTTTGGCTTTAGCCGGATTTTTCAACCAGCTATCATATAACCCCGGATATTTTTTTTCGATTTCCTTGAAATTTAAGCCTTCCCAGTCGCCGTAGTGTCTTTCCTGGAGTTTAGGAATAACCGTAGGGGATACCGGGTGATGCTGAGCAATAATCTTTGCGGTTTCAAGCCCGCGGGTTAAATCCGAACAATAAATTCCCTTAAAGTTTAAGTCTTTAAAGTGTTCGGATAATTCACGGGCGGCTTCAATACCATTTTCGGTTAAGAGGCTGTCGCCCGAACCCTGATAGCGCAGGTCAACGTTGGATTTGGTTTCACCGTGGCGGATAAGATATAAATTGGCCGGCATAATTTAGAGGATTTCCTCCAGGGTTACTTTTCCGGCATATAAAGCTTTTCCGACAATACAGCCTTCAACTCCGATCGGATAAAGCTCTCTTAGTTTTTCAACGTCTTCCTGAGAAGATATTCCGCCAGAAGCAATAATGGGGACATCGGTTTCGCGGGCTAATTCTTTAATCCCTTCAAAATTAGGTCCCGAAAGCATGCCGTCCCGTTTAATATCCGTATAAACAAATCGTCTGACCCCCAGCTTTACCGCTTCTTTGGCTAGCGAAACCGCATTGTGCGGTGAAGTGTTTTTCCAGCCGTGGGTGGTAACTTTACCGTGCAATACATCTAAGCTGACTGCGATTTTATCTCCAAATCGCGGGCAAAAGGTAGAAAGGGTATTAGGGTTATCAATCGCTGAAGTTCCTAAAACCACGCGGTCGGCTCCGGCAGCTAAAAGCTCTTCGATTAATTCAATATTGCGAATGCCGCCGCCAACCTGTACCGGAATATCCAGGGATTTAATAATATTTTTTACGATATCGATGTTTTTAGGAATACCGGTTTTAGCTCCATCTAAATCTACCACGTGTAGTCTTTTAGCCCCTTTTTCCTGCCATTTTTTGGCCATGGCAACCGGATCCTTGGAATAAACGGTTACGTGACTAAACTTACCTTGCTCTAAGCGGACGCATTTTCCGTCTAAAATATCAACCGCCGGAATAATTTCAAACAACGCCTTTTCCTCCTTTGGACTTTTTGCATATATCCACGAAATTTTTCAGCATTTTTAAACCTATTTCACCGCTTTTTTCGGGGTGAAACTGGGTGGCAAAAATATTGCCTTTGGCTACCGCAGAAACAAAATTTGTGCCGTAATCGGTTTCGGTTAAAACAATGGACGGATCATCCGGAACCACTGTATAGGAATGGACAAAATAAAACATGGATCCTTCCGGGATGCCGGCTAATAGGGGAGAAGCTTGTTTTACTAACAAACGGTTCCATCCCATGTGCGGGATTTTTAAATTTTTAAAACCGGTCCCCTTAAAATTAAAACGTACAGATTTTCCTTTAAAAATATCTAATCCTTTCAGCTTGCCTTCTTCACTGGATTTGAATAGTACCTGAAGACCCAGGCAAATCCCTAAAAAGGGCTTATCCAGAGCAATATATTGCAGAATTTCTTCTTCAAAACCAGCGTTGCGCAAGTATTTTACGGCAGGATCAAAAGCGCCAACTCCGGGCAATACTAATCCGGCCGCGGTTTTAATATCTTTGGGATTACGGGTAACGTAGGCGGGAGAGCCAGCTTGTTGAAAAGCTTTTTCTACACTTTTTAAATTACCAACTCCGCAATCGATAATTACTATAGACATACCTGAATTGCTCCTATAACCCCGGCATGATCACCAAGCTTAGCTTTAATTACTTTGACCGCGCGCCCGGTAGTAGGGAGGGCATATTTTTTTACCCGCTTATTCAACGGAGTAAATAATAGCGAACCAATATTGGCCAAACCGCCGCCCACCACAATTAAAGAAGGATTTAAGATATTAACGATACCGGCAAACCCTTTTGCTAAAACGTCGACGATTTCATGAATGATCTCTTTCGCCAGGGCATCGCCGGCTTTGGCCGCGCGTGCGATAACTTCGGCATCCACCCGGTCAATATCTCCATCTACTAATTCTAATATTTTTGAATATCTTTCTCTTAATTTGCGGACCGCAATCTTCCGCATCGCTAATCCGGATGCCATGGCTTCTAAACAGCCTAAATTACCGCAACCGCATTTGTTGCCGGTTTGATCAACAATAAAATGTCCCACTTCGCCCGCCGCGCCGTTGGCCCCTCTGTACAGATCACCGTTAATTATAATTCCACCGCCAATACCGGTGCTGACAGTTATATAAACAAAATTTTTAATACCTTGTCCGGCGCCCACGCGGGCCTCGGCCAGGGCAGCCAAATTAGCATCATTTTCCAGAATTACTTTGCAGTGCAATTTTTTTTGCAGGATTCTTTTTAAATTTACCCGTTTCCAGCCGGTGAGGTTCGGGGGATTCTCAACGATTCCTTTATCCACCAAAACCGGACCCGGGGCTCCCACGCCAATCGCCTTAATCTGATTTAACTTAATCCCTTTAACCAAAATCAATTCGTTAATGGTTCGGACCATATTATTAATTACCGCATTTTTACCCAGACTGGCCTGGGTTGGAACTTTAATTTGTTGAATGAGGTTTCCTTTATGATCAGCCAGCGCCGCCGAGATTTTAGTTCCGCCGAGGTCCACTCCAATTACGTATTGTTTTGCCATTTACTTATCCTTTCACGAAAGTTACCACAATTCTAGCATATAAGTGGGGGAGCTAAAAGAGAAGGAAAATAGGAGTTTCCCTAAAGGTTAGAAACAATGGCCCAAAGCAAACCTTCATGAGGGTGAGCGGGCATGGTTTCCGCCGCAGGCGGGAGAGCGAGCCCGAAATGAGAGCCCGAAAACCACGCTGGGGTTTGAGGGCGTGTTTGCGCGGGCCATTGATTTTTAGAATTTTGGGGAAACTCCTGTAAAATAACCTTGACAGCAAAAGCATACATATAATATACTATGGTCTGTTAGCACTCGTCTTTGGTGAGTGCTAATCGTACGTAAGGAGGTGAATCAAGTTGGCCACTAAACTAAAACCACTCGGAGATAAAGTAATCATAAAACCGGCTCCTGCTGAAGAAAAAACCAAAAGCGGAATTGTTCTTCCGGACAGCGCAAAAGAAAAACCATCAGAAGGCACCGTCATCGCGGTCGGCAGCGGAAAAGTAACCGATAACGGACAAACCGTAGCTTTAGAAGTTAAAGTTGGGGATGTGGTGTTGTATTCAAAATACGGCGGAACCGAAATTAAGCAAGACGGTGAGGAACTTATTCTTTTATCCGAAAGAGATATTCTTGCAATTAAAAAATAACAGGAGGTTAAAAAACTTAACATGGGATCTAAACAAATTATTATGGGTGACGAAGCATGGCGATTACTCGAAAAAGGAGTAACTAAAGTCGCCAATGCAGTAAAAGCTACATTAGGCCCGCGCGGCAGAAATGTAGTGCTCGAAAAAAAATGGGGTTCTCCAACCATCACTAACGACGGAGTAACCATTGCTAAAGAAATCGACCTTGCCGACCCGTTCGAAAACATGGGAGCCCAGCTTTTAAAAGAAATTGCTTCCAAAACCAATGACATCGCAGGAGACGGAACTACCACCGCTACACTTTTAGGCCAAATCATATTTAAAGAAGGTTTAAAAAATGTAGTTTCCGGCGCCAACCCGATGGCCATTAAAAAAGGTGTCCAAAAGGCAGTCGATGCAGCCGTCGCAGAATTAAAAAAGCAAAGTAAACCGGTCGAAAGCAAAGAATCCATTGCCCAGGTTGCGGCCATTTCTGCCAATAACGATAACGAAATTGGCAACTTAATTGCCGACGCCATGGAAAAGGTCGGCAAAGACGGCGTCATTACCGTTGAAGAATCAAAGGGAATTGAAACCAATCTGGATGTTGTAGAAGGAATGCAATTTGATAAAGGCTATGTTTCTCCATATATGGTTACAGATAGAGAAAGAATGGAAGCCGTTTTAGAAGATTGTGTAATATTACTGACTGACAAAAAAATCAGCGCAATTAAAGATCTGCTGCCCACCCTTGAAAAAGTAGTGCAGGAATCTAAACCATTACTAATTATTGCGGACGATATCGAAGGCGAAGCGCTGGCCACCATCGTAGTTAATAAATTGCGTGGAACCTTAAACGTAGTAGCCGTTAAGGCTCCGGGTTTTGGCGATCGCCGCAAAGCAATGTTAGATGATATTGCAATCTTAACCGGCGGTGAAGTAATTTCTGAGGAAAAGGGACTCTCCTTAGAAAAGATAGATGATACTCTTCTTGGAAAAGCAAAAAAGATCATTGTTAAAAAAGAAGAAACTACCATTATTGAAGGCAATGGCAAATCCGCTGCAGTTAAAGAGCGCATTGCCCAGATCAAAAAAGAAATCGAAACTTCTGACTCGTCTTATGACAAGGAAAAACTGCAGGAACGCTTAGCCAAGCTTTCGGGCGGAGTAGCCATTATTAAAGCCGGCGCCGCTACCGAAACCGAGCTTAAAGAGAAAAAACACCGTATTGAAGATGCTTTATCGGCTACCCGCGCAGCGGTAGAAGAGGGCATCATTGCCGGCGGTGGATCAACCTTTATCCATATTCTTCCAGCAATAGAAAAACTTGAAGACAAAGTCGAGGGTGACGAAAAAATTGGAGTTACTATTGTACGTAAGTCTTTGGCTGAACCGCTCAGGCAAATCGCCATAAATGCAGGCATGGAAGGATCCATCGTAGTTGAAAAGGTGAAAGGTGAAAAAGCCGGAATTGGATTTGATGCCCAAAAGCTGGAATATACCGATATGTTCAAAGCTGGGATTGTCGATCCAGTTAAGGTAACCCGCTCGGCACTGCAAAATGCAGCTAGTATTGCGGCGATGCTGCTTACTACTGAAGTTTTAATTGCCGACAATCCAGATGAAAAGAAAGATGCTTCCGCGATGCCATCCATGGGTGGAGGCGGCATGCCAGGCATGGGAATGATGTAAAAAGCTTTAAGCTTTCACAAAATAATAAAAAGGCCCTGATTTTCGGGGCCTTTTTTATTTACATTAATTGAGGTATTTGCTATAATCCAATGGTAATTTGAAGCACACACAAAGTGGGAAAAACCCCACTTTTTTCGTTCTAGGAGGATGATGGGTATGAAAATCGAAAGATTAAAAGAAATGTTAGAAGTAATTGAGCGCGAGCGAGGTATTTCAAAAGAAGCCTTACTCGATGCGCTCAAAGCTTCGCTGGTATCCGCCTGCAAAAAGAAATTTACCAATATCGAAAATCTGGAAGCCGATATTCAGGAAGACGGCACCACCAAGATCTTTTCTAACAAAACGGTAGTCGCCAAGGTTAACGATCCGGAACTTGAAATCACTAAACCGCAGGCGAAAAAGCTGGGAGCCAACGCTAATTTAGGCGAAATCGTAAAAATTAACGTCACCCCTGAAGACTTTGGCCGACTGGCCGCCCAAACCGCTAAACAAGTCATTATTCAACGCATTCGCGAAGCCGAAAAAGAGGGAGCCTTTGAAGAATTCAGTAAAAAATCCGGAGAAATTATTACCGGAATGATTCAACGCAGAGAACGGGGCGGGTACCTGGTTAACCTGGGCCGCATCGAAACCTTTTTACCTGCCAGCGAAACTATTCCCGGTGAAATTTTCCGTCCTAAAGACAGGGTTAAATTGTATGTAGTCGAGACTAAAATGTCTCCCAAGGGACCGCACGTAAACATTTCCCGCACCAATGCCAATTTAGTAAAAAAATTATTTGAGCTGGAAATACCGGAGATCCTCGAAGGCATCTTGGAAATCAAAGCCATTGCCCGCGAAGCCGGACGCCGCACCAAAATTGCAGTTTTAAGTAAAGATAAAAACGTGGCCGCGGTTGGAACCTGCGTAGGCCAGATGGGATCCCGCATTCAAAATATCGTTAGAGAGTTAGGCAACGAAAAAGTAGATATTATCGAATGGAACGATGATCCCAAAAGGCTGATCTCCAATTCGTTGAGCCCGGCTAAAATCATTAAAGTAAAACTCAACAAAGAAGCGAAAGAAGCCAAAGTTATCGTTCCCGAAGATCAATTATCGCTCGCCATCGGCAGAGAAGGGCAAAACGTACGTTTAGCCGCTAAATTAACCACCTGGAAGATCGATATCATCAATGAAAAAGACGATGCAGAGGCAGAGGCCGCAGCCGCAGCGGGCGAAGCAGGAGAAAAGAAAACCAAGAAAAAAGAAAAAACCACAGAAGCAAAGGAATCAAAAACCAAAATCCATGAACTGGCCAAAGAACTTTCGATTACCAGCAAAGCAATATTAGCTAAAGCCAAAGAGCTGGAAATTGAAGCGAAGGCCGCCACCTCAAGCTTAGCCGACGAAGATGTTAAAAAGTTAAAGGAAGCGTTAGCGCAACCGGCAAGCGAAGAAAAGGAAGAAGAAAAAGAAGATGCCCAAGAAAGTTAAAGTTGGATCCCTAGCCAAAACCCTTAAAATTGAGGTCAAGGAATTACTGACATTACTAAAAGACCTGGGGGTCGATGCTAAAACTTCCGCTTCATCCGTTGAAGCTGATTCCGCTAAACTAGTTAAAGAATTAGTACAAGAACAACAGGGTAAAAAGAAGCAAGCTCCCAAAGCCCCAAAAGAAGCCGCCCCCAAGAAAAAAGCAACTAAAGCCATCAAGAAAGAAGAGCCCGTACAGGTTGAAGAGGAAGCCGAAGAACCGCAAGTTGAAGAAGTGGTTGAGGAAGCCCCCGCTGAACCCGAACTAAAAGTAATTAAAATTGATACCCCCCAGGTTATTTTAAAAGATCTATCCGAAAAGATGGAGATTAAGCCTTCGGAACTGATCAAAGAACTAATGAGAAAAGGCGTAATGGTTACCATTAACCAACAGATTGATGCTTCCATCATTCAGCAAATCGCTCCTGATTTAGGCTATAAAATTGAAATCGAAGAAAAAGTTAAAGCCAAAAAAGACAAATCCACCGAAGTAGTGGACGAAACCAAACTCAAAACGCGTCCTCCGGTTGTCGTTATTATGGGCCACGTTGATCACGGAAAAACCAGGCTACTGGATGCCATCCGCAAAACCAACGTAATCGATACCGAAGCGGGTGGTATTACTCAGCATATCGGTGCTTATCAGGTTGAGGTTCACGGCAAAAAGGTAACTTTCTTGGATACTCCCGGTCACGAAGCCTTTACTGCTTTACGCGCCCGGGGAGCTAAAATTACCGATATCGCCATTTTAGTAGTCGCCGCTGATGACGGAGTAATGCCGCAAACCGTTGAAGCCATTGACCACGCTAAAGCCGCCGAAATTCCAATTATTGTGGCCATCAATAAAATCGACAAAGAAGGCGCTAATCCTGACCGGGTAAAACAACAGCTTTCCGAACACGGTCTCATTCCCGAAGACTGGGCCGGAAAAACGGTAATGGTTCCCATTTCCGCTAAACAAGAAACAGGAATCGATGATTTATTAGAAATGATTTTATTGGTAGCCGATGTCCAGGAACTAAGAGCTAATCCCGAAGGACCGGCCCGGGGCGTAGTCATTGAATCCAAACTGGATAAAGGGCGCGGATCGGTAGCCACCGTGCTGATTAATTCGGGTACTTTAAAAGTAGGGGATTCAATTGTTATTGGATCAACTTACGGAAGAGTAAGAGCACTCTTAAACGACCTGGGTAAAAAACTCTCCAGTGCACCGCCGGCGACTCCGGTTGAAATTTTGGGTATCAATGCCGTTCCTAGAGCTGGTGAATATCTAAAGGTCACTAAAGGAGACAAAGAAGCCCGTCTCGAAGCCGAAAAAAACCAGGAAGCCGAAGGCAAAAAATTAAAAGGTAAACTTTTTAGTTTAGAGGATTTTTCTAAACAAATTAAAGAAGGCGAAAAAGAACGTAAAGATTTAAATCTAATTGTTAAAGCCGACGTCGATGGCTCGATGGAAGCATTAGCAGCCGCACTGCAGGGGCTTTCCAGCCAAACGATTGCCATCCACATCATCCATTCAGGCGTAGGTCCCATAACCGAATCCGATATTATGCTGGCAATTGCCTCAAAATCCATTGTCATTGGTTTTCACGTTGGCTACGAAGGCGCCGCCAAAACCATCGCCATCCGTGAAGGAGTCGATACCCGGGCATATAACATTATTTATAAAGTTACCGAAGACATCAAGGCCGCGATGGAAGGATTATACGAACCCGTATACGAGGAAGCGGTCATCGGCCATGCTAGAGTAACCGCTTTATTTGAATTTTCTAAGGTGGGGGTCATTGCCGGCTGTTATGTTGAAGACGGCTTACTCAAACGCGGTGCCGGACTCCGCCAAACCAGAGACGGCAATATTATCTACGAGGGAACGATCGAAAACTTAAAACGATTTAAAGACGATATCAAAGAAGTACAAAAAAACTTTGAATGCGGTGTATCCATTAAAGGCTACACCAATTTTAAAGAAGGGGATCGGATCGAGTGCTTTGAAATGCGTCCTAAAGCCAGAAGAGGTTAAGCATGTCGAGGATGGACCGCATCATTGAACTGATTAAACAGGAAGTAAGCTCGATTCTTAAGCGTAAAGTAAATGATCCCCGGATCGGGTTTGTGAGCATCACCGATGTATCCATAACCCCGGATCTTAAGTACGCCCAGATTTATGTAAGTATCATGGGCGACGAAACTGCTAAGCTAAAGAGTCTAGCCGGACTCAATAGCGCTAAAAGTTTCATTCGCGGAGAACTGGGGCACGTCTTAGAGTTTCGGGTAGTGCCGGATATTAGTTTTGTCAGAGATGATTCAATTGAGAGAGGATCGCGCATCTTGAATCTGCTCAGCAAAATTAAATACGAGGGGAAAAAACATGATCAAAAACCTAAAAAGCGTCGCAAAGTTACTAAAAAAAGAAAATAGCTTTTTAATCGTGTGTCACATTGATCCCGACGGCGATACCATCGGATCCGCTCTCGGCTTAAAATTTGTACTCAATAAATTGGGCAAAAACGTCACGGTATATTCAAGAGACCATATACCAAAAATATATCAATTTTTACCCGGGATTTCCTCAATTAAACAAGACCTTCCCCAATCAAAAACATTTGACGTGATCATCAGCGTAGATGCCGGTGACGTTAAACGCATCGGTAATGCTCCCAGTATTCTTCCCCGCGGTAAAACTCTGGTTAATATTGATCACCATCCGGATAATACCTATTACGGAGACCTAAACTTAGTAGAAGGGGTATCCTGCGTTGCTGAATTGATTTATAAACTGGCTAAAGAATTAAAGGTTAAACTCGATGCCAAAGCCGCAATTTGTCTTTATGTCGCGATGATGACCGATACCGGCAATTTTAAATACGAAAATACCACTGCTAAAACTTTTGGCATCGCTAAGGATTTAGTTGAAGCCGGGGCGGATCCCAGTGAAGCCGCTATTCACGTCTACGAAGAAAAACCATTTACCGCGGTTGCGATTCATGCCTTTGCGGCATCGCACGCTAAGCTGGCTCACGGCGGAAAAGTAATCTGGTCAACCATTAAGCGCTCAACCATGAAAAAAATGCATGCCACCGATGAAGACCTCAATGGCATTGTAGATAAATTACGTGCGGTTGAAGGAGTAGAAGTTGCTATCCTGATTAGAGAACACGGTAAAAATCAGGTCAAAGCTAACTTCCGCTCAAAAAGAAGAGTCAACGTACAAAAAATCGCTAATAAATTGGGTGGCGGAGGACACGTGAGAAGTTCGGGTGCGGTAATCAAAGGGAAAATTGATGCTGTTGAAAAGAAAGTTATTAAAACGGTGCTGGACCAATTAAAGTAGTTTATGACACACGACGGTATATTAATTGTAAACAAACCTAAAGGAATCACCTCATTTGATGTTATTCGCAAACTCCGCAAACTCTTAAACATAAAAAAGATGGGGCATACCGGCACCTTAGATCCCTTGGCAGAAGGGGTTTTACCCATTTTCATTGGTAAAGCTACTAAAGAAATCACGGGGTATCTGGCCGGGGATAAAGGCTATGTTGCCGAGATGACATTAGGTATCCGGACCGATACGCTAGATAGTGAAGGAAAAATAATTGACCAGAGACCAAAGACCAGAGACCAAAGACCGGCCGCCAAAGGGAACCACCCCCTAAATCAACAATTAGAACAGCTTCTTCCAAAATACATCGGGCAAATTGAGCAGCTGCCGCCGATGTACTCCGCCGTACATCACAAAGGCAAACGTTTATACGAATTGGCCCGCCAGGGAAAAACCGTAGAAAGAAAACCACGGAACATAACAATCCATTCAATTAAGGTATTAGAAACTACCGATGGTGAATTTCCCAAGGTTAAATTAGAGGTTTTATGCTCAAAAGGTACCTATATCCGCCAGTTAATCTCGGATATCGGCGATGATTTGGGTTGCGGCGCCCATATGTCAGCCTTAACCCGTATTATTTCGGCGCCTTTCCATCTTTCCCAAGCCTTTACCCTGGATGCAATAGAAGATTTGGCAAAGATCGGCAAAGTTGATACAAT